>Ga0224529_1000193_pt1 | contig 48042 bp, 41 predicted proteins | sample CBST50metaG_FD_179893 | JGI IMG/M metagenome (GOLD analysis project Ga0224529, IMG submission 179893) | Peat soil microbial communities from Stordalen Mire, Sweden - C.B.S.T50 | ecosystem: Environmental > Terrestrial > Soil > Wetlands > Peat | place: Sweden: Norrbotten County, Stordalen Mire...
GCTTATGAGATATCCATTGATGGTGGTGCGGCAACGACCGCGACCACAAGCGCGATGCTTTCGCTTTATGGAACCGACGCGTATCAAATGGAGCTTTCAAACAGCACTAACTTTGGGAGTTCGACATGGCAGCTTTATGCCACGACGCTTCCCTGGACGCTTACCTCCGGCGGCGGAGAAAAGACCGTCTATGTGAAATACCGGGATATCTCAAAGAACTATCTCGGCAGTGCACAGGATTCGATCGATCTTGTCCAGGGACAGGTCCTGGGCGCATCAACATCGAGCTGTGGTATGTATCTCGATAAATACATCAAGCTTGATGCAGATAACGATTCGTTCGAAGTGAAGAAACTGCAGGTCTTTCTGAACTATGACCTCGGTCTCAATCTTCCGGTTACGGGCACATATGATACGACGACGTACAATGCCGTCGAGCAATTCCAGCTGAAGTACAATATCGGTGTTCTGTCCCCGTGGGTTCCGTACGGACTCGTGAGCGATACAACACCGACCGGCTATGTCTATAAAACGACACGGCGGATGATCAACTTGATCATGTGTCCTTCGCTTGATCTTCCTATGCCGCCCTTGAGCAAAGAAGGCTAGCATGTGCGTTCGGTGCATCAAAACGGCTCCGCTAATGGCGGAGCCGTTTTGTGTTCCGGGAAATTCACCGAAGCAGAACTTCGACAGACTTTTCCGTCGTTCCGATAAACTTCGGCTGGAATCCGGAAGGAAATTTGAATCTTGCCGTGTTTTCCACAAAGAGAATGTGGTAAAATAAATCTATCGAACAGTATTTCATGACTATTGACATTTTTATTAAATAGTGTATTAATAAAAACAAATGAAACCATTCAAAGAAGGTGGCGGGAACAATAAACAGGGTGGTGAGCATGAGCCGAGCATTGAAACGTTGCTTGCTCGATCAAGAATTCCTGAAACATATTGGAATTTTGTGCGTGGTCTTACTGATCTTCCCCGGGCCGATCGGAAATCGAGAATAGACGAAATGGCGGGGATTAACGCTGATTTTGCGGAAACGGAAATGAAAAACAGCATTCAGTCGTTCCTTTCCGAATATGAGCGGGAATTTCCGCGTCGCGAGATGCCGCAAAGCGAACAGAGCGCGCCCGATAAAATAATGTCGGAAGCGCCAAGGGAAAACATCAATGTGCAAAGTTCAGGCGAATCTGCGATTCACGAAGAAGAACCGGATCGCGCCGAGGTTCAGCCAGTTTCTGGGGAGCTCGCAACGGATGAAGTAATTTCCGATAATGCCGAAACTCCCGCGCAAGCTGTTCCCGATGCTCGGTCAAGGGAAAAATCACCGAACGAACAGAGAGCGGAATTTTTAATGGCCAAATACGAACGATGGGCGTCTCTTTTTCGGAAAGTGGATATTTCAGAGAGGCTGATGAACGAGGTGGTCAAGGGAACGTTTAGTGAAGATGCTATTTTTCAAAATGTAGACGAACTCGTTTCTTTGCTTGAAGACAACAAGGAACTGCCGCTCAAAAAATATCGGCTTTTTGTGCATCAATATGAAGAAGCCACGTTGGTTGATAAGAATGACAACATCCAGCTTTCGGTACCGGATCTTATAAAGAACGGTCCCAATGCGACCGCGGAGTCGCTTGTCGAAAAAATCCGCAAGCAGGAAAAGATCGTCGTTCCCGAGGTCGTGCCGTCTGTTCCCGTGACCGGGGAAAAGCCATTGGAGAATAGTGAAGTCGAAAAGCCGCAACCCGCCGTAGAAACAGAACTGACAGAACCGACAGAACCGACAGAGACGCATGAGCCGGAAAAAAATGAAGCACAGCAGGAATCTCCAGTAACAGAAGATTCGGAGGATCGTTCGTATCCTTTGGAGGGGCTGCGTCGTTTCGCCCTGCTTGAAGAACAACCCGAGTGGCGCGAAAGGGTTGCAAAGACCGCTTCGCGGCTTGCGGAGCGTTTCGGCGTTAAAGACCTGGTTGATTCGGTAAAGATGGCGTATAGTGGTGGACTCGCCGATTGGCATACGAGCCAAGCGGTCGATTTAAAGGGGAAGTTGGAAGATAGACGAAGTAAAATCCATGGTCTTGAAGAAGATCGGTATCATCTCGAAGATCAGATCAGGAAATTCAGGGAAGAAGGCGAGATGAGCGAATCCGCACTTATGCGCATCGAAAAAGATCGCGCCGAAACCGAAAAGAAGATTGAAAGTAATAAGAACGTAGCCGATCAACTGCAATCGAGCCTGGAATATCGCAATAATCAACGTTCGCGATATGAGAATCGTCGAAACGAGGTGTGCCGTGGCTATATGGGCCGCGTCACGGAACGGCTTAATCCCTTTGAGGAACGGCTTGCAGATCTGAAATCGACGCAAGGACAGTTAAATGAAGAAATCAGCCATCATCAGAAATTACTCGGCATACATGAAGGAAAGATCGCAAAAATAAAAGCATTGGTGGATGCGGAAAAATTTTCATCCGTCCGGCGGGCGTATCGAGAAATTATCAGGCGGGCTGAAAATGAAGCAAAGGATATTGAGAGAGAGATTTCCGCACGCGAGAAGGATCGAGGCAGGATCGATAAGAGGATTATGAAGCAGGACAAAAAAGCAAATCCTTTGCGCGATAAACTGAATGAACTGGCACGGATAACGCAGCGTACAGGAGCTGACACGAGCGTCACTCCGCGGGAAAAGCTGGAAAGAGAATCTCGTGAGACCCGGGAGGTGAGCGGACGCCCAAGACGCAGGAACGATGAAGACACTGGCGAAGAAGACGATGACGATCTCGAAGGAGCACCTCTTGGCGGCGGTGGTTTGCCGCGCAAACCTCGCCCCGAATTTGAGAAAAAATATTCCGGCGAGGAATTGGTAGAGACGTGGAATAAGGCGAACGGTAGCCGCATGAGGATCAATCTGGAAAAGGCGAAAAAGAATTTCCCGACGTTCTTTGAGGAAGAAAGAATGTCCGTCGATGATTTCTGGCGATTCAACGAATTTTACGCAGAGCGGTATGGTGACGAGGAACGATTTGAAGGAATGCCGAGCGTACAAAAGGCTGCACGCAAGCGCAAGAAGCCCGGATTTTGGGCGCGGCTTTTCGGCCGCGGCCGCGCAAAGAGCGAGCGCAATTTCCTTGATTTCTTAGGCAAAAAATAATAACCAAATCAATATCTCCATGGACGATCAAACGCAAAAAACAGATCTGCAGAAGGAGCTCGACGAACTTCTCCTTGAACTGAAAAAAGATCATCAGGCTTTCGGTATCAAGAGCAAGGTTCTTGTTGCAAGGGCGGACCGTTTGGCGGATGAACTCGAAAAAACGGATTTTTCCGATCTTGACCGTGCCGAAAAAAAAGCAATGAAGGACTTGGGCAACATCACCGCTGAAGAGATTGTTTCCCTCGAGCTTGTTGATGAGGCAAATTCAAGAGAAGAATAAGTTTTCTGCGGCAAAGCTGATGGGATATCGGCAGATATTGGATTCACTAATATCCTGCGCGCAGCTTTATGGTGTATCGATCGTATTATAAAGATCGGATTTTGGTATCTCTATCAGTGGTTCTCGGAACTTGATATCGAGACACTTGACAAAATCTTTGTTTCTGAGGTATTAAAGAAGAAGAACCATTGAGATTTAAAATCCCTTTTGTGGAGGTTGGAAGAGATGGAATTACTGAAAGGAAATCGTACGGCGATATCCGGCGCGAGATCGTATAGAGCTCTCGCGGAAGTTGCCTTGATGGATTTGCGTCAATTGTCCGAACCGGTTGCTATGGTTTGCGGACCGATCAAATCCGGCGGCGCATTGCTCAGGAAGGGCTGCGATCCGGCAGAGGCAAAAAAGAGTAATCGCGCAAAACTCAACGGCGTCATATCCTTCCTTTCCAGGGAGCGCGCGATTTTTAACCAGCTGCCTTTTCTTGATCGGGCTGAGGAGCTCAGGACCGGAAAGAGATTACGGCGCAAATGGACAGGCAAATCTGTCCGCGACTATGTACTCTCTCTTTTTTCTCGTGACGGAGGAAAAAGAGAAAGCACAAGCGACAGGGATCGTCTTCGGAACGAATTTCATCTTCCGATTCTGGCGTCCGGTTTGATCGGCACCATATACTTCCTTGATGGATGGAAGGATTCCGTCGGTTCCCGCTGGTATCATGCACAGGCCAAAGAGCTTGGCGTTGAGATCCGGTATGTCATTCCGATCCTTAAAAAGCCCGTCGCAAAAAGGTAGTCAACAGTTCTTATCTTAGGCGTCCGACCTCGTGTTGGACGCCGTTTTTGTTGAGGTGAGTTTTACTTCATCTGAAGCAAAGGAGGAGGAAAACTTCCCAAGTCGCATTTTTACGATCGTAGGGTCATGCGCGTGGGCATCCCTCTTGGGATGCCCCGGGCTTGGGCCCGGGAAGATTTACAGATGATAGACGAAGATCGAAGTGCCGATCCTGAAATCAGGCGAGGGGACATTGCCCATGCCGGGTGCCGGCGGGCGGAGTGCGGTGAGCCACGAATAGGAATCATTTCCATCCCGCGTTTGTCCTTCGCCAAGAGGCTGGGTCGCACCTTCAAGCGTATTCACGGAAACCGCGAGCCAATGGATGTTCTGGTCGGCAGGATTCCCTTTTGATGATGACCAATCAACTTCCTTTGCGCCAAGCTCATATTTTGGATTGCTGCCGCCGAAATAGTCGACAGCTATCTTATCGACTTCGGGATGGACATCGACCCATGCCCGGAGCCGCAGGAGATCTTGCCCCCAGTCATAGTTCGAATCGGTCACATAATGATAGCCGTTCATGGTTCCGCCGCCGATCTCGTTGAAATAGGAAAGGAAATAAGGCGCGGTAAAAAGCGTTTCGCAGAAGAGCCAGACAAGCAGGAATACCAAGATGCTGTATTTCATGAATGATGCGACGATCGATTTTGCCATGGTCGCGACGATGTTTCGCGCCGATGTAATGCGGGAAAGATCGAATCGTATGATCCATTTTTTCCAGACGCCCGAGGAAAGGATATAGATGAAGGAGATGGTGGGAATAATGTGGCGGATGCCGATGTTCAGGGTGCTGTGCATGCTGTACCCCCAATAAAGGACAATGAACGATATCATCGTGAACTCCGCGGGATTGACGCTCACATAGTCGAAAATATTATGGACGATGCGCCAGTGGGATGCACGCGCTTTTTCCCACATCCACCAAAGCGCGAGGATGAGCGCCGTTGCCACAAGGATAAGCGTTGGTAACGGTTCTTTAAGGAGATAAAGAAGCGGGAAGTAAATCCACCCGCCGGAACCGACGATGTGTCCCATGAAATAGATCGTATTGCCGCCGTCGGCGCGTTGAAGGACCATGAGGATGCCGAGAGCGTATTGCGCGACGGGACGAAGGACGGGATTCTTTGCCATCCAGATCGTAAGGTCAGCGAGGCATCGCGTGCCGCGGCACATCTGCCCTGCGGGCGTGGGGCCGGACCCGAACGAGTTCAGGATGAAGGTCGTGTCGGAGACCTGCTTTGTGATGGGGTAATTTGCCGTGAAAAGGAAATAGATCGGATAGACGATGCAGGCATAGCCGATAAGGAAAATAAAAATAAGGCTTTTCAGATAGCGCCATCCGGTGCGCCAGATATCATGATGCGACCTCGTGACGATATCCCGGATCCATAGGACGAGAAGAACGAAAATAAAAAGCGGTACGAGAAGCGGCGTGGAAAATTTGGTGACCTGGGCGATGCCGAATGCGATCCCGGCAAGCCAAAGATTTTTTATCGTCGGCGATTCGATGAAACGTATGAAGAAATAAGTTCCGAGCAGGATGCCGAATGCCGCGCCGACGTCAGTAGTCACATAATGCCCATGGGCAAGGACAGTGGGGGACAATCCGAAGAGGAACGCTGGGAGCAATGCCCACCATGCTCCCATAAGCCGTCGTGCAAAAAAATAGACGAGAATGATCGTGAGGATCGTGAGCAGGATCGGCATGATCCGTGCGGTCCGGATGATCGCATTCGCGTCGTTACCTGATTCATAAAGGAATTGCGTTCCCATATTCCACTGTGCATTCACCTGGTTTTGCCATGCGTCGCTCTGGGTCGGGAATGTCGGGTTCAGAAAAAGAACCGGCAACATAGCGAGCGCTTTCACGAGCGGCGGATGTTCGGGATTCAGGCGATAGTCCAGATTGTGCACGTAGCCGTAACCGGCAGGAATGTGCGCCAGTTCGTCGTCGATGGCGGAATCTGTGCGTGATGCCCAGAGCATCAAGCCAAAAGAAACAATACAGATGAGCGCAAGCGTTATTCCGGCAAACCGAGAGGATATCTTTTTAAAAATAGGCATACAGAAATTATAGAACCTATCCCGAATATCCTCCAGCATCCATGGTTCGATCCCGTGTTGCGGCCAAACCTAAGAAATCTGCATCAAAACAAAGCTCCGAGAGAGAGGTTCTTATGAATTTGCACGCTTTAAGTATTGCTGATGTTTTGGTAGAATGAATCAGTGGACAAGAAGGATTTCAAAAAGAAAATGTGGATCGGGATAGGGATCATCGCCGGAAGCATGATCGTTTTCGGAATAGCCCTTTATTTCCTTGCGGACAATATCCAGGAACAGGCCAATGCTATTGCGGGAAGCCGTGACGATATTGCAAACCAGAGTGCCGCTATCAATTCTTACAGCAACCTCAAGGCGAGCGCCGCAGAAGCCGCCACCTATCAAACTGCCATGGATAAACTTCTTGCATCGCAGGATAGTCTTATTGAGTTTCCGTCGGAGATCAACAACATTGCATCGAACGATGGCGTGAGCATGACATTCTCATTTGACGGCGATCCTGTTCCGGCGACTTCGGATACGGTGGGATACGTAGGTTTCAAGCTGAGCATGACAGGCTCGCTGGATGGCATAACGTCATTCCTCAGGGATATCGAGTCTTCCACGCCGATCCTGCTTTCCAAAATAGATTCTTTTGACATAACCCGGAGCGGATCGTCATATACGCTGGCGGCGGCAGGAAGAGTATTTTTCAAATAAAACAACATCATGGACGGCGCGATCATTTTTTTCAGAAAGCATATGGAACAATTTTTAGTCGGGCTTGCCGTTCTTTTGATCGGCATCATGGCGTCCTGTTTCGTTTGGGGTGTTATCTACCTTTCCCAGAATCTTGACAGCGTCTTTTCATCGAAATCAGCAGAGATCAAGATAGTCAGTTTCGATCTGTCAGACGCGAAAAACCTGAACCTTCGAGGCCTTCTTCCGCAATAGGTGCTCGGCGGTCATTCAAGGTTCGCGAGGAATCCAAAAAAATTCAACAAAAAATTATTTTTATGAAAGACATCGAAAATCTTGACGTATTGGTTTCCGAAGCCCGGCGGCTGGCCGGGCGGCTTTGACCTTGCCGGCAAACAATTGCGCATCAAGGAAATTGAAGCGGAAATGTCGGCGCCTGCTTTTTGGTCCGACCGCGCGCGCGCAGACGAGCTTATTAAAGAGCTTGGCATTTTGAGCAATATCGTGGGCGAATTCGATAAGCTTGAAAATTTGCTCGGCTTGCTCGAAAAGAATATGGAGGACCAGAAATTCTTCGAGGCAAAAAAAATGTTTCGCTCGCTCGAACTTCAGGAACTCTTTAAAAGCCCGTACGATGCAGGAACCGCAGTGCTCTCTGTTTTTCCCGGGGCGGGTGGGGATGACGCCGAGGATTGGGCGCGGATGCTCGGTTTGATGTATGAGAACTATGCGGCGCGGCGCGGCTGGAAGATAAATGTCATCGATGACAATATCCGTTCACGGACGGTCGAGATCCGCGGCGACCATGCTTATGGCTATTTGAAAAAAGAATCCGGCGTACATCGCTTGGTACGCATCTCGCCATTCAATGCGAAACATTCACGCGAGACATCGTTCGCGCTCGTGGAAGTCGTGCCCGAACTCCCCGAGCTTGAAGAATCAAAACTGCAGATACCGGACGACGATCTGAAGTTCGAATTTTCGCGCGCGGGCGGACCTGGCGGCCAGAATGTGAATAAGGTGGAGACGGCGGTGCGCGTGACGCATCTGCCGACCGGCATCACGATCTCGGCACGCACCGAACGGTCGCAAGCGCAGAATCGCGAGTATGCCGTAAAGCTCCTGAAAGCGAAGCTTTTCACGCGCATGGAAAAAGAAAAAGTGGACAAGCTCGAAAAACTTCGCACGAACGTGAAGCCGGAGTGGGGGAATCAGATCAGATCATATGTCCTGAATCCTTATCAGCTCGTAAAGGACCACCGCACTGAAACTGAAACCTCAAAAGTGGACAATGTCCTCGCGGGGGATTTGGATATTTTCATCGAGAGCGAGGTGGAGGCGATGGAAATATAACGGCTCCGGTTTCTGTTCTGCGAAATAACGTTTATTGCCAGGCCTCTTTTTGTTCTATTGCTATCCTCTTTTCCCACTGCCTGTACTTGTTTAGTCATTTCGCAGAACAGAAACCTCCGCTTATTTTTCCTGTCATTCCTGCGAAAGCGGGAATCCAGGATTGCCCCTCGCTCAGGTTCCGCGAGAGAAAAGCTCGTGCTAAAATCTGTTATAATTATTCTTAATATGAAACTCCTGCTCACTTCAGGCGGAATAACCAACGAGTCTATAGCCAATGCTCTTTTCGATCTCGTGGGCAAAAAAGCAAAGGAATCTTCTCTTGTTTTCATTCCCACCGCATCAAACAAAGAAGCGGGCGACAAGTCGTGGTTCATCGATGATTTAGTTAATCTAAAAAGGCAGAATTTTAAATCTATTGATATCGCTGACATCTCGGCAGTTGAAGAAAAAATCTGGAGGCCAAAATTTGAAACGGCGGACATTCTATTTTTTGAAGGAGGGAGCAACTATCATCTTATGAGATGGATCAATCGTTCTGGATTGACTAAGCTTTTACCCGAGTATTTAAGAAGCAAAGTCTACGTTGGCGTGAGCGCGGGCAGTATGATCACAAGCAAAGACCAGCCTCTGAAATTTTCTCAGGCTATTTATGAGGAAGATTTTGACGAGACGGAGAATATGCTCAGCTTGGAGCTAGTTGATTTTTATTTTTTGCCACATCTGAACTCGCCATATTTTAAGAACCTGCGTGAAGATTTCATAAGAGAGATCACGAAAGGCATGACGGAAAAGATTTACGCGATGGATGACCAATCTGCTCTGAAAGTTGTCGATGAAAAAGTTGAGGTGATAAGCGAAGGAAAATGGTTTGAACTGAATTAAAAGTGATTCTTTCAATAAGCCTGGATTCCGGCTTTCGCTCAGAATGACAAAAGCACGGATCCTCCGCCTCTGCGGAGGATGACAACCCCTCCTATATATAAGCGGAGGGTTTCTTTTTTGGAAGATTATTGCTTAAGCGAAGAAGGTGCTTGTTTTATGGGACTGTGAGTTTAAGTCCCATAAAACAAGCACCTTCTTCGCATCTTCATCTTCCGGAAAACGGGAAAACCGGAGTCCTTGACAATGTTCTTTGTCCGTCTATAATAGTACTCACGATTCGAATGTCGAAGAAAATCAACTCTCAAGTTTTCGGCGACTAAACCGCATGCTTCTGCATACGAACGGCCGCCCGGTGCGGCTGATTTTTTTCTTTCGTTTCGCTCGTCATTTGACAAAGATCCGTTATAAAATGGAACCATGGAAGTAGAGCCATGGATATGTATATAAGATAGCTCTGCGTCACGCGCACTTCACACAATGTGGAGTGCCACAAGCGCGTTCTGGAACGCATCGGACATTTTCGTCGTTCGTTGCGGAAAAGATAGCGTACACTGCGAAGCATTTTTCGCGGACCAATTTCTCGTGGCGAGCAGAGCATAACTATTGTGCGAAAGCACAATGGCAAGAAGTCAGTATTGGGATGGTTGGCATTTCCGCCGCAAGGCGGAACTCAATAAGGGCGAATGGTGGATGCCTTGACTAGAAAAGGCGATGAAGGACGTGGCGTAGCGACGATACGCCTCGGGGAGGTGCGTAGCAACCTGTGATCCGAGGATTTCCGAATGGGGTAACCTAATGAAGTAAACCTTCATTGCTCGGCGCAAGCCGAGAGCGCACCCGGTGAAGCAAAACATTTCAGTAACCGGAGGAAAAAAGAATAAATAATTATTCCCTGAGTATCGGCGAGAGAAACGGGAACAGCCCAAACTAAGGTTCTGATTTATCAGGACGTTAGCGTTATAAGGGAGGAACGCTGCTTTGCTTATCGCAAAGCGCAGAGCACTTCGGTGCTTCGCGTTTCGCGATTCGCGAGGAAAGGAGGAGTAAAAAAATCGTTGGTTAGCCAAAGCCGTCTGGAAAGCGGCGCCAGAGCGGGTGATAGCCCCCTAGGCGAAAACTTACGATCTCCTTAGTTTTTCTACTTGAGTACTTCGAGGTCAAACAGTCTTGAAGGAATTTGGCAGTACTATCTGCTAAGGCTAAATACTTTTCTAGATCGATAGTGAACAAGTACCGTGAGGGAAAGGTGAAAAGCAGGCCGGTGAGGCCGATGAAATAGAATCTGAAACCATTTGTCTACAAGGAATTGAACCTCGAACGGCTGCGGAGCAATCCGCGGACGAGAGGAACAATGTGCCTATTGAAGAATGAGCCAACGACTTATTTTGTGTTGCTTGTCTAAGCGCGTATAGCGCAGAGGCATAGGGAAACCGAGTCTTAATAGGGCGAATACGGCAGCATGAGATAGACCCGAAGCCAGATGAGCTTGCCTTGGCCAGGTTGAAGTTCCGCGAAAGCGGAATGGAGGACCGAACTGGTGGGTTGTTCAACACCCTCGGATGAGCTGAGGTAAGGAGTGAAAAGCTAATCGAATCTGGTAATAGCTGGTTCTCTCCGAAATAGTTTTAGGACTAGCGGTATGGTAAACCAATGGGGGTAGAGCACTGGATGATTCGTAAAGACCGAAAGGCCGACGCATCAATCAAACTCCGAATACCATTGAGAGATCCCATACTAGTCAGACTGCGGGGGCTAAGCTCCGTGGTCGCGAGGGGAAGAGCCCAGATCATCATCTAAGGTCCCTAAATTTACGCTCAGTGTAAAAGGTAGTTTTCTGCCATAGACAGATAGTAGGTTGGCTTAGAGGTAGCCATCCTTTAAAGAGTGTGTAACAACTCACTATTCGATGGCAGGAAGCGCCGAAAATGTACCGGGGCTAAAGCGTAATACCGAAGATATGGGTGCGTGGACTTCACAGAGGAAAATCCTCAAAAGTGTGTGGGGCTGTAGCTCAGTTGGGAGAGCGCTCAACTTCTGCTTTAGGTTTTTGCTTAGATCGTTCCGGAACGATTGAAGCAGAAGCTTCGAAGTTGGGAGTCAGCGGTTCGATCCCGTTCAGCTCCACCACACATTTGTTCTTTTCTGGTGAACCTTCTTTTGAAGGTTCACCTCTTCTGTGAAGTCCATGCGCGGTAGGAGAGCATTCCGGCCTGCAGCGAAGGCGTACCCGTGAGGGATGCTGGAGCGGCCGGAAGAGAAAATGTTGGCATGAGTAACCACAATCCCAATGAGAAATTGGAACCCCGAAAATCCAAGGTTTCCGTGGCACTGGCAATCAACCACGGGTTAGGCGGCCCTAAGCCCATGCCGAAAGGCGCAAGCGATGGATAGCTGGTTAATACTCCAGCCCACCTACTGTGTTATCCCTCTTGTGCGAATGAGATAAGTAGACGTGCCTTATTGGTTTGGCATTGTTTGTGCGAAGTTCAAGCGAGCACCGACAGAAGGTCAGGAATTTACCTGGTCGACGTTTATGAAGTGCATTCCAAGAAAAGCATGAGGGTCACGCACGGCAGGTTCCGTACCGTAAACCGACACTGGTGGATAGGGCGAGAAGCCCAAGGGGAACGAGTGAATCATCGTTAAGGAACTCGGCAAAAAAGCGGCCGTACGTTAGCTATATGGCCTGATCCTCGCAAGAGGATCCGCAGCGAAAGTCTCCCTAGCAACTGTTTACCAAAAACACAGCTCCCTGCTAACTCGCAAGAGGATGTATAGGGGGTGACGCCTGACCGATGCGAGAAGGTCAAGACCGGGTGTGGTGCCGCAAGGCATTGCTCACTGGTTCAAGCCCTCGTCAATGTCAGCGATAACTATAATCGTTCTAAGGTAGCGCAATTCCTTTTCGGGTAAGTTCCGAAGCGCACGAAAGGCGTAATGACTGGGGAACTGTCTCAACGATGTGCTCGGTGAAAATGCGATTCCAGTGAAGACGCTGGATACCTGTAGCGGGACGAAAAGACCCCGGAAGCTTTACTGCAGCTTGGTATTGATTTTAAGGTTTTTCTGCGTAGCGTAGTGGTGAGGATTTGAAGCGTTGCTTTTGGGTAACGTGGATCCGACGATGAAACAGCCATCTTTAAAACTTTAACGTCTAACCGGTTGGGAGTCCGAAAGGTAAACCCAACTGAGACAGTGCTTGGTGGGCAGTTTAAATGGGGCATTTTCCTCCTAAAGAGTAATGGAGGAGTTTATTAAGGTCAGCTTAGCCCGGATGGAAATCGGGCAGGACGTGCAAACGCAAAAGCTGGCTTGACTGCAAGACCTACAAGTCACGCAGGCACGAAAGTGGAAGTTAGTGACCCGACGACTATATTAAGTATTTCTTTATTGATGTACTAATTCTTTATAGAAAGGTCGGAGACACCGGACAAAAGCTACTCCGGGGATAACAGGCTAGTGAAGTCCGAGCGTCCCTAGCGACGACTTCGCTCGGCACCTCGATGTCGGCTCGCCGTAGCGCGGGGGTGGAGAAGCTCCCAAGCGTTTGGCTGTTCGCCAATTAAAACGGCACGTGAGCTGGGTTCAGACCGTCAACGAAGATAACCCATTCGAGGCAAGATTTGTTTTTAAAAAACGAAATCTACTGTTAAATAGAAACGGCGGCTTTGAGCGGTGACGCTCAAATGTATAAATCGACTCATATCGGTGAAGCCCTCATAGAATCTGACCTGGTTCTAGAGGAGAATACCGAGGGAAGTCGCACGTGGAAGAAATTTCATGTGTTGACCCCCTAGAGACTTGATCCTTCGGGATCGGATGGACGGAACGTCCATAACACGTCGATCATCCATTGACGGCTCGAGATTTATCCTGAGCTTATCGAAGGATGGTGGTATAGTCCAAAGCGTCAGTAATGACGAGAATTGAAAATTGCGTGAGACAGGTTGGTCTCTATCTGTTACAGGCGTAGTGCGAGCGAAAGCTCGCCAAATACTTGAGGGGAGTTGGCCTTAGTACGAGAGGACTGGGCTGAACATACCTCTGGTTTACCGGCTTTGGTACCAACTGAATTGCCGGGTAGCTATGTATGGAAGGGATAAGCGCTGAAAGCATCTAAGCGCGAAGCCTACCCCAAGATTAGGTATGCGTGATTTCGTGGAAGACTACCACGTTGATAGGCTCTAAGTGTAAGGCTCGCAAGGGCTTCAGCTGAGGAGTACTAATAATCCGCCAACCATCCCAATGCTGACTTCGAAAAAAAGGCGAACTGTTGCAAAAACAGCAAGCCACAACTCTACAAAAAACATCAAAAAACAACGGTTTTTTGATGTCTGATCGTACAAACCTTTTTGCCATAGGCATTAAGAGGTAAAGAAAGAATTTTTAATTGCTGGTGTTCTATTCGCACATGTCCCACCTCTTCCCATTCCGAACAGAGAAGTGAAAGCGTGCGCAACCGATGATACTCATCGCGAAAGCGGCAGGGAAAGTAGGTTATGCCAGCAATTAAGAACTTTTTCTTGCACGATCCGACATCAAAGAGCCGTTTTTTTATTTTTTTGTTAATATATTTCTGTCGTTCCCGCGTATGCGGGAATCCAGAATTTAAAAACCCCGTCGTTAATAACGACGGGGTTTTTAAATTACCTCAACTTGCTATCAGTTAAGATATCAGGCTCAGGTAGTGGGACAAGCGATCGTTTGCTTGTCCCGTTGTTTAAAATGGACAGGTTACCGTTTCGTGGCGATCAGCGTTAGGCCAAACGTTTCTGCGGCGATCAGCTTCAGACGGAATGTTTTCCTGCCCGGCGTCCCCCTCAGTTTTTTGAGTGCCGCGATCTTGACCTGCCGGATCCCTTCCACGGTCATCTTAAGCTCTCGGGAGAGCTCTTCCAGGGTTTCTTCCTTGAAGAAGAGTCCCATAATGACCTGCCGCTGTTTCGGAGAAAGGACATCCATCGCTTCCCTTAGCGCTTCCAGAAGTTCAGTGATCTCACATTGTTCATCCGGCAACAAGGGAGACCGTTTGATTTGAACGGAAATAGAGGAGGTTTCAGAAAAGATCTTTTCTTCCGGTTCCGGCCAGATCTCCTCCATGAGCTTCCCGCCCGTCAAATCACAGAGCTTCTCGGCGAGTTCCCGGGGAAGTCTCTTGGGCCTTTGCCCAATAGTGAGAAGTCTTCCGATTGCAGTCGGACTGATTCCCAGGAATTTTGCTGCCTTGTTCTGACTCCAGCCATGTTCTTTAAGCGCGGCCATGAGCACTTCATTTTTTGCATGAAGCGCAGGAGGTACATTCTTGTTTTTCACCGAATTTCTCCTATGGAAGATCACCCCAAAGGGCGGCTACTATTTCGGCAGCAATTTGGCGATGAATTTTGCTCATGGCCAAATTGCTGCCGAAAAGCTGTTGGAAATATACTGGTAAAATCATAGTTATATTTACAATATTTGTCAACAATGAAAAGGATGGCAAAATGGAAATTTGGCGGTGGTGCTATAATGAACATCTATGGTGCGGAACGATCATCATTATTATGGCAAGGAAACCGAGGCGGCACTTCGCAACTTTCCGTTTTCCGTACCGCTGGTCCATCATGAATTGATCCGGGGAATCGTTCTCATCAAACGTTCCGCCGCGCGGGCCGCCCTCGCGGTAAAACTTCTCGATCCGCCGCGCGCGCAGGCGATCGTACGCGCAAGCGAAGAAGCTCTTGCCGGGAAACTGGACGATCAATTCGTAATCCCGTCGTTTCAGGGAGGAGCGGGAACTTCGATCCATATGAATGTGAACGAAGTGCTTGCTGCAAGAGGAACGGAGCTGTTGTCCCGCGGAAAGTCATCCAGAAAGATAATTATCCATCCGAACGATCACGTGAATATCTGTCAGTCAACGAACGACGTCGTTCCTTCGGCATTGAAGATCGCCGCGTTGCATGAAACGGATAAGGTGTTGCGTAGCGCGGATCTTGCCGTGGCGGCGCTTGAGAAAAAAGCCCGCGAGTTCGGGAAGATAAAGAAGCTGGGGCGCACCCATCTGCAGGATGCGGTTCCTGTAACACTTGGCGCGGAATTCATGGCCTATGCCGAACTTATTAAGCGTGACCGGCGGCGCATTGCCGATGTGATCCCTTATTTTTATGAACTGAATCTCGGCGGCAGTGCGGTGGGGAATGGCGTGAACGTATCGCCGCGCTTCAAGGCGGCTTTGTATCGCGATTTGCGGAAGTCTCTCAAATTGCCGTTCCGTCCCGCAAAAGATCTTGCGTCGCAAACGATGAGCGCCACCGATTTTTGCGCGCTTTCTTCGGCATTTGTGATGCTGACCCTCGATCTTTCGAAGATCGCGAACGATCTCCGCCTTCTCTCGAGCGGTCCGCGCGGGGGCATTGGAGAGATCAAGATCGCTCCGCTCCAGGCAGGTTCTTCGATCATGCCGGGAAAGGTGAATCCGGTGCTCTTGGAGGCGCTCAATCAACTGCATTTTTTCGTTATGGGAAATGATCTTGCGATTCGGGAAGCGACCCAGGCGGCCCAGCTCGAGCTGAGTGTGATGACGCCGATTATCGCCGATCGTCTCCTTGCTTCAGCGGCGCTGATCGCGGAGGTGGTGACACAAGCGGCGCAGCGGTGCTTTTCGCTCATTAAAGCGGATTCAAAACGATGCGAAGAATTACTGGAGCGTTCCACGGCATATGCGACCTCTTTGGCGCCCCGCCTCGGCTATGACGTTGTTGCGTCACTGGTCCACGAGGCCATCGCCCGGAACCTTTCTTTCAAAGAATTATTGCTTGAGAAAAAAATACTGACTCCCGCAGATATCAAAAAACTTTTTCATTAGAATTGTATTTTCAGAAAAAATAATTTTGTCATTCCGAGCAGTGCGAGGAATCTCTTTCCGCCTGCACTTTGTAGTTTTTGCGGTAGTGTAAAATATCATCCCGGCGGAAAGCTAGGATCCAGGCTTAAAAAATCACTTGCTCATTTAACTAAATGAAGCAAGTGAGGACTGTTTTTTTAAGAAAGATTTAATTATGATTTCGCTATTGTGGTCGGATGGAAAATCCGGCAAGCGAAGATAGTTACAAAGAGGAGAAAAGAAAAGCAAAAGAATTTTATAAGGACATTGGGCATGTCTGGTGTCCGGCAATTAATGATTATGTTTTCTTCACGCGATTCGGGTTTCAGCATCTTATCCGTCAGCATGGCGTGGCACGACCAAAGAGTGAACAGAAAAGAAGATTTGCTCTATTGAAATATGCAAAAGATATCATTATCGATTCGCGCGCCACGATTTCTGCGCATGCAAAAGAATTCAAACGTGGACGTATAACTTTCTTGGTTTTTAAGGCAACAAGGGAGGATGAGATAATTCACGTGATTTTCGAACAAAGAGAGGGGAAGCAGATATATTTCTTAAGTATCTACAGTAAAAAATCCTCTCATTGAGAGGATTTTTTACTGTGCCCACTGTCAACCTTATAACGTCGACAGGGATTTTTTCATCCCGCGGGCATGGTTTTATGGTAAGGGAACAAAACCGCCTTGTCAAACAGAATTTAATTATTTTTTAATCGCTTATTTTCTCTGCGTTCTGTCTAAAAAGCTCGAGACTTTTCTTTTGAAGCTCTTCGAGTGTATCAAAACGGCCCACTTCTAGGGTATTACCTCCCGCTACGGAAGTATATTCGGAAAAGCCGGGTTCGTTGGTTGTAAAATTTGCTTTATAAAGTATGAATACATTTTCTTCTTTGCGATAACATGGTACATCAAGATAATTCATATTATTTCTTTTTATACTGTTTTAAGATTCGACCTTTTATTTATGAGTTTGGATGTCCTGGATGAGTCTTCCTAAGTCACTTTCTTTTGCACTTGTTTGATCAGTCATAAAATAAATGTCGTGATAATATTTTTTTGCATAACTATACATCTTTAAATCGCAGGTCAAAATCTTTGCCTTTGCCGCAATGCCTTCAGTAACTATAAAAAAATCAATCGCAGTCATATTCTTTATCTTTTTTCTTGACCATGATTCATAACGGGTCAAAATTTCGTTAAAATCAAGCTTGGTAATTCTACCTGAGGCTTGAAGTTTTCCTGCTAATAGATCAGAAAGTTCGTGTCTGCACACTTTTACCGACTTTTTATTAACTCTTATTAAACGAGACATTGTCTCTGCTGCGGCAAGTACAGGAACTAAGAAATATGGTTTATATGGTATTAGTGCACCGAGGGACGAAGTAGCTGCGATATGATGTACATCTTTTTCGTCAAGAATTGCTACTAACCATGATGTGTCGGTCAAAATAACAACTCCTTTATCATTTTTTGTATTCTCTTTTTTCTCGGGACTACTTTTTGTAACCGTTTCTTTTGCCGGTGAGGAAAGATTTTTTTCTATTTCCTTCTCGAGTATTGGACTATCCATAATTGGAATTATTTCGGTTCAAATTCTTTAAGAATTGAGAGATATTTTCTGTTAAGTTCCTCGTTAATATAGGCATAAGGCAAAAAATCCATCTTCCCATTGTTTTCTATAATCCGACTTACTTCATCTAGAAAGAAATAATCGGGAGATGCGAGAAAAAGCCAAGATGGATCCCAATTCTTCTTCATTCTTATAGCAATATCGAGATTATTCTCAAGACTTGGCTTTCTTCGATATTTTACTTCTACAAGATGAACTAATCTACTTGTTTGATTGATAAGCACAAAATCGGGAGATGCCTTTATTTTATCAAGGGCTTCATTTGCCTCCGGAGCTTCTTTGTATTGGGTTAGTTCAGGAACAATATTTTCATACCCAAATTTAATTACAGTAAATCCACCTGCTTCTCTGAACATCAATTCAAAAATCACCTCAGCTATTCTCCCCTTTATTAAATTGTGTTGCCAATCGCTAACCATATTTTTATTTTACCACTTTTCGACTATCAGCATTTTGCCGGGGCGGAATATTTGGTAGATCTCTTCGGTGATAAATGGCATGAAAGGATGGAGCATTTTGAGCGAGCCGAGAAGGAGCTGTTCGAGGACGGCATAGCTTTCTGATTTTTCCTCGTCGGTGCTATTTCTGAGTTTTTCTTTTTCGGCTTCGATAATGACATCGGCGAACTCGTGCCAAACGTAATGATAGAGCTTGTCGGCCGCGAGATGGAATTCGAAGTTATCGAGATGGGTGGAGATTTCTTGTTTGAGAGCTGCGAGCTCGGAAAGATATTTTTGATAGGTTTCAGAGGAAGCATGGATTCCTGCCTCCGCGGGAACGACGGATGCAAGGATAGGTTTGTTCATCTCAATAAATCGCGCAATGTTCCATAGCTTTGTCGAAAAGTTGCGGTAGCCACGAACACGGTCTTCGGAAAGTTTCACATCGTTGCCGGGTGCGGCGCCGATGATAAGTGAAAGCCGGGTCGCATCCGCGCCATATTTGTCGGCCATGGTCAGGGGATCAATGATATTGCCGAGCGATTTCGACATTTTTCTTCCCTTGTCGTCGCGGACGAGGCCGTGGAGATAAACCTTGCGGAAGGGAACTTCGCCCATGAGGCACGTGGACATGAGGATCATGCGTGCGACCCAGAAGAAAATGATGTCGTAGCCGGTTTCAAGAACGGAGTTCGGGAAATAATTCGCAAGATCGTTTTCCGGCCCGGGCTTGCCCCGCGAAGCTCCGTCAGGAGCGGATCGGGGCCAGCCGAGCGTTGAGAATGGCCAGAGTCCGGAAGAGAACCACGTGTCGAGCGTGTCGGGATCCTGAACCCATCCCTCGCCCTGCGGTGCTTCTATGCCGACGTAAAGTTCACTGTCGGTTTCAATATCAGCCAGTTCAATAGCCCATACGCCATATTTTTCGAGGCGTTCAGGAAAACCGGGATAAGATCGCATGGCAGCGCGATATTCCTCGGCATTACTGTCCGGCGCAATGGCATCAAGCGGGATCTCGGCCAGCATCTTTTCGATGGATGAAAAATGTTTCGTCGAAACAATACGCTTGACGACGGGAGGATTGGATAATGCCGTTTCGGATTTTGGATCGACTGCGGTGAACCTGACGATCTCCCCGGCGTGCATGTTTCGCCAGTCTTTTTCCGAGCCCTCCGCTTTCCCGGCGCGCGTTTCAAAGCGTTTTTCCCCGGTTCTTATATTTTCGAGAACCGGAACGCCATAGAGTTTTAAATTCCAGGTAGCTGCTGGATCACGGGTCCAAACAGGGATCTGATGTCCGAACCAGATCTGGCGCGAAATGCACCAGTCGCGCAGATTATCGATCCAGTTGAAATAGATGCGTTCGAAACGTTCCGGAAGGATCTTCACGTTGCCATCCGTGACGGCCGATTTCATGAGTTCCTTCAGTGTCTTTTCCTGTCCTTTCAATCTGCCGTTTTCCACTTTGAACTTCCGATTGACCTCGATGAACCATTGCAGTTTTGGCAGGGGCTCGATGATACCCCCGGTTCGTTCTGCGGTCGCGACGTTCTGCGATATCTCTTCTTCTTTCTTGATGAGGCCGCGCTTGCGCAATTCCTCCGTGACGATCTCGCGCGCTTCGGCTGCTTTCTTGCCGAACACGAGCTCATTTTTAATGGTCATCTTGCCGTGCTCATCGATGATCTGTTTCAGGGGAAGATCGTGGCGCTGCGCCATCTCCCAGTCGATCATGCTGTGTGCTGGCGTGACGCCCAAAGCACCCGTGCCGAAATCTTTTTCTACGGCTTCGTCCGCGATGATCTTCACGTGGATCTTCGTTCCGCAGAAATCGGCGTCATATTCCTTTCCGACGAATTCTTCGTAGCGCGGATCGTTCGGATGCACGGCGACGGCGGTGTCACCGAACTTCGTTTCGACGCGGGTCGTCGAGATCGCAATCGGAAAGTTCTTGTCGTAGCGGAACGTGATGAGCTTCGCCTTGCGTTCTTCATAGACGATCTCATCATCGGAAATGGTCGTTTGTCCTTTCGGGTCCCAGTTCACCACGCGATTGCCGCAATAGATAAGACCCATGTCGTACATTTTTTTAAATGCCGTGCGGACGGCAACTTCGCGCTGTTTGTCGAGCGTGTAAGCTTCGCGGCTCCAGTCGAGCGATGCACCCATGCGTTTTGTCTGGCGGACGATCGTGTCATGGCTTTCCTGCGCGAACGCGCGAACGCGCTTTAAAAATTCCTCACGGCCGAGATCGTGGCGATTTTTACCTTCTTTTTTCAAGATATCCTTTTCTACTTTCGATTGCGTGGCGATCGCGGCATGGTCGGCGCCGGGGATCCAAAGCGTGCGTTTGCCCTGCATGCGCGCGTAGCGGACCATGATGTCTTCGATGGCGAGCATGGCGGCGTGGCCCATGTGGAGCGTGCCGGTCACGTTCGGTGGGGGAAGGACGATCGAGAACGGTTCGGCGTGCGGTTCGGTAACTCCTTTTTCTATACAGACATCCGGATCAAATAAGCCGGAATCTTCCCAGAGCTTTTCGATGCGGGCTTCGACTTCGTTGATATCATAACGAGGCTCCATAGTTTTTATAGTATAACGATTTTTCGGCTTTTTGCCAAAGATTATCGGGGTTCGACCCTGATGGCGCGGAGGGCAGAGAAAGATTATAATGGTTTTATGCCGCGGCGCGCGAAACAATTTGTCTATGGCCTTTTTTATCTTATTATTCTGGGCGGTGTAGTGGGCGGGATCTATTTTTTATTTTTAAAACCGACCCCGTCGTGTTTTGATGGTGTTCAGAACGAAGGGGAACAGGGCGTCGATTGCGGGGGGGCATGTGCAAAATCATGCCTTCCGTCGGACATTCAGCAGATTTCTCCGCTTGGCACGGTTCATGTTTTTACCCCCACCAAAGGTCATGCAACCGTTCTTGTCCAACTTGAAAATGTGAACGCCGATCTTGCGGCAGAATTGTTCGATTATACGATCACGATCCGCGGCGCCGACGGTTCAAGTACGGTTGCGATGGTGAGCGGAACGTCGTTTGCGTACGCCGATGAAACGAAATATCTTGTGGTGCCGAACGAATCGGTATCCGATACACCGAGCACTGCCGATATTTCGATCGGTAATATCCAGTGGCTCGATGCCGCGAAAATGGGGCTTGTGCCGCAGTTCGCGTTTACGAACATCACAAGTGTTGCGGGTGCGGATGGTTACGCTACCGTAAGCGGGAACATCACCGATCGCGACGCTTCGTCATTCAGCAATATCACGATCGTGGCCGTTTTCAAGGATGCGGCTGGCATGCCGATCGGCGCTTCGGAGACGGAGCTTGATTCGATCTCTCCCGGTGTTACGCAGAACTTTTCGATAAGCTATCCGCTTCTCCCGAATGAAAATATCTCCGCGACCGAGATCAAGGCATATGCGGAAAGAAACTAAAAAAAGAGATACGAGATAAGAATTATGAGATACGAATAACGAAAAATTATTCATATCTCGTGATTCATATCTCATATCTCGCTTCAAAACAATGCTTTCCCTTTTTATTCCGGTCGGTATTATCATGGCGGCTGGGCTTGTCACGCTTTCGGCGCTTTCTCTGCATCTTTTTGTCCTACAGGTGATCTGGATCGCGGTCGGCATCGCTGTCACGGTGTTCTTTTTGTTCTTTGACTGGCGTTCCATCTTCAATGTTCGTTGGTCGATCGTGGCATTCTATGCATTTGCGCTTTTTCTGATGTTATTCCTCCTTTTACATGGCTCGGTGATCAGGAACGCGCGGAACTGGATCGTGCTTGGCCCGATAAGCATCCAGCCGGTCGAGTTAATGAAGGCTGCGTTGATTTTCCTTTACGCCATGTATTTCCAGAGGCGGCATCTTGCGGTTGCGCGTTTCAGCAACATCGTGACGTCGTTTCTCTTTTTTGTGGTCCCCGCCGCGATCGCCGTGCGTCTGCCTGATCTCGGTTCGGCACTCATCTTTTTCGGTATCTGGTTCGGTTTTCTGCTTTTGCTCGGTTTGCCGTGGCGCCGCGTTCTCGTTACGGTCGCGATCTTCGCGCTTGCGGGAGTCTTCGTGTGGAATTTTGTTTTCCAGGATTATCATCGCGCACGCATCATCGGATTTTTGTATCCGCAACAGAACTCGCTTGGCGTAAATTACAGCGTGACACAATCTCGGATCGCGATCGGTTCCGCGGGTTTTTGGGGAAAGGGCTACGGCCAGGGGACTCAGGCTCAGCTTGGTTTTCTTTCCGAACCGACGGAGGACTTCATCTTTGCGGCGCTCATTGAAGAATGGGGGATTTTCGGCGGCCTTGTTGTCCTTGCCGCTTTCTTTTTTCTTATTTGGCGGATCCTTGCGATCGGATCTGACACCCAGGAAAATTTCGCGAAATGCATCTGTCTCGGCGTGGCGATCATGTTCAGTGTCCAATGTTTCCTGAACGCCGGTTCCGTGACGGGGCTTTTACCGGTCATCGGTGTCACGTTCCCGTTCTTGAGCTACGGCGGCACGAGCATGTTCGTCGATTGTTTTCTGCTTGCGATCGTGAATGCCATCAGGCAGAGGTCGTAGCGTTGAAATCCAGCTTCGCCATGAAGTTGAATTTTAGCTAGTATGCTAAAATAAAGTCATGTTGAATCCTGAAGCGAAATTAAATCAAAAAATGTTCGATGAAGACGCGGAACAGCTTCCGATCCGCGATGGGTATGGCGAGGGGCTCGTGCTGGCCGGCGATGCGAATCCGAACGTGGTCGCGCTCTGTGCCGATCTTACGGAATCGACGCGGACGCAGGCGTTCGCGGAAAAATTTCCGAAGCGTTTTTTTGAGCTGGGCGTTGCCGAACAGAACATGGCGACCGTTGCTGCGGGGCTCGGCATAAGCGGAAAGATCCCGTTTATAGCATCGTATGCGACGTTCTCGCCGGGCCGGAATTGGGAGCAGATCCGGACGACGATAGCGTACAATAATTCCAACGTGAAGATCGCTGGGCATCATGCGGGCATTTCGGTCGGTCCGGACGGTGCGACCCATCAGGCGACGGAGGATATTGCCATTATGCGTGCAATGCCGAACATGCGTGTGATCGTGCCGTGTGATGCGATCGAGGCGCGCAAGGCTACGGTCGCCGCGGCGCAGATATTCGGCCCGGTCTATCTTCGGTTCCAGCGCGAAAAGACCAGGGTGATGACGACCGATAGAACGCCCTTTATTCCGGGAAAGGCGGAAATATTCTGGCAGCCAGGAGGTCCTTCGCAAAGCTCGGGGCGACAGTCAAAACCAAAAACAGAAGTTTTGATTGTTGGTTGCGGTGCGGTGCTTTACGATGCGATCCTTGCTGCACGTGAGCTTGAGCATGAAAAAATCGGCGTGATCGTTTTGAACTGCCACACGATCAAGCCTCTCGATGAAAAAAAGATCATTGAACTTGCAAAAAAAACGGGTGCCGTCGTGACGCTCGAAGAACATCAGGTGAATGGAGGGCTTGGCGGCGCGATCGCGGAAGTTTTGGCGAGGCATTGTCCGGTGCCGATCGAATTCGTCGGTATGCAGGACACGTTCGGAGAATCCGGTGATCCTGCCGCGTTGCTCAAGAAATATGGCATGGACAAAAACGCCATCGTCCGTGCGGTGAAAAAAGTTTTGCGCAGGAAATAAAAAGAACTATTGCAAGGCGGGGATCCGGGCGGGAAGATTTATTTCTTTTCTGCCTGAGGAAGAGACTCTCTTTTTTCCTGTGGGGTAGGAACCATGACTATCCTGTTTTTTCCGGCTTCCTTTGCGCTATAGAGTCCGCCATGGTCCGCTCTTTCAACGGCTTTTTCGATGGTTTCTCCGGGGATAAGATCGGTTACGCCGCCGCTCAGGGTGACGGACATCTTTTTTCCATTGAATTCGGTCTCGAAACCGAAACCCGCCTGTCCATCGTCTTTCCGATAGAATTTATTGATGACGTCTTGGGCGTCGGCACCCCAAAAAACAATGACGATCTCGTCGCCGCCCCATCGGCATAGTATATCGCCTTTCCCTCCGTTTTTGATGCGGATCGTATTTCTCAGGTGTTCGGTCAATTTGGCGAGCACGTGGTCTCCTGCGGCATGGCCGTTCGTATCGTTTATGCCCTTAAATCCGTCGATATCAAGGATAAGGACCGAGGCTTTTTTCTGTTTTTCAGGATCTCGTTTACCCGATTCTTCTTTGTTCGACGGAAAAAGATATGACATTTTTTCCTCGAGGCCGTCGCGATTGTCCATGCCGGTCAGAGGATCTTTTGTGGCAAAAAGTTCAAGCTGTCCGATGATCTCTCGTTGCTCCCGTATGATGTCTTTCGATTTTTTTCCTTCTTCCCGCAGGTCGTTGTTCTCGGTGGTCAAGTGCAGTATGGTTTCCCGTGCCTGGCGGAGCGCTTCCTGAACCGATTCGAGTGACGGCTCTTCCGGCTCATGGGTCATGCGTTCCGATGATGGTTGATGATGTGATATCATGTACCATATAATAATACCATGGCTACCATAAAAAAACAGACTTTGATTTGTATCGGCGATGTCGTGATGGATGCGTTCATTATTCTCGAAAAAGCAAGTGTACACGAGCATCCCGATCGAGAACATCTTGAGATCTGCATGCCGTTCGCGGATAAGATCCCGTATAGATCGCTCACGGTCATGCCTGCGGTCGGCAATGCTTCGAACGTTGCGGTCGGCGCGCGTCGTCTGGGGATCGATACCTCGATCATCACGGCGGTCGGCAATGATTATTACGGGAAGGAAATATTGAATTGGTACCGCAGAGAGAAGGTTGGTACGAAATTCGTGAAGATAAACAATGGCAAACCGACGAATTACCATTTTGTTCTGAACTACGGTCCGGAGCGGACGATCCTCATCAAGCATGAGGATTATGAGTATGCCGATCCTGCGCGCATGGGAGCTCCTGACTGGATCTATTTTTCCTCGATCGGCGAACATACGCTCGGATTCCACGAGAAAGTCGCAAAATATCTTGCGGCGCATCCGAATGTGAAGATGGCGTTCAATCCGGGGACGTTCCAGTTGAAGTTCGGTCCGAAGAAATTGAAGAAGATCTACGAGCGGAGCTATGCGCTTTTCGTGAATCGCGAGGAAGCGGAGCTGATCCTTGGCGCGAAGCGCGACAATATCAAAGAGCTTTTGTCGGGTCTGCGAAAGCTTGGGCCGAAGGTCGTCGTGATCACGGACGGATCTTTGGGCGCATATGCATCGGACGATGATTCGTGCTATTTCATGCCGCCCTATCCCGATCCGAAAGCTCCGGTTTCGCGCACCGGGGCGGGCGACGCGTTCTCGTCCGGATTCTTATCCGGATTGATCTATGGCTTGTCGGTTCCCGAAGCGCTCAAATGGGCGCCGATCGAATCCATGCATGTCGTACAGTATTTTGGTGCTCAGACTGGATTGCTCACGAAGCCGGAACTTTTAAAACTTCTTAAAAAAGCGCCGAAGGGTTATCAGTCGAAGTTTATATAGGGATTTGTCATCGTCATCCTCGCGGAGGCGAGGATCGTACTTGATACATAAAAAGCATGGATGGTCTGTCTTCACGGACTATGATGAAAGAAAAGCTCTTCATGGAATTTATGAGAGGTAATTATGCTAAACTAATATGGTGATCCGCAAAAAGCCGGCGGCAAAACGTTCCGTGGAACATCTGCATCATTTTCATTGCGGCAGTTGCGGCAAGTGGTGGTCGATAGGAGATGCGCCCGCGCGGAAAACGGTTTGGTTCTGTCCGTGGTGCGGCGCGAAAGAAAAATATCCGGTACGAAAGAAATAATTTTTTTATCATGAAAACACTTCGCGAAGTTCTTGCCGATGTCGATACGCGCCATATCGCGGTCGGACATTTCAACATTTCCGAGCTCGCTGCGCTCAAGGGGATCTTTTCCGCAGCGCAGGAGCTTACGGCATCGTACGGTGCGCAGATACCGGTCCTGATCGGCGTTTCGGAGGGTGAACGCGAATTTATCGGTGTCCGGCAGGCTGCGGCACTCGTGAAGAGTTTGCGCGAGGAATATGATTATCCAATATTTTTGAACGCCGACCATACGCATTCGTTCGGAAAAGCGATTGAAGCTGCAAATGCGGGATTTGATGAAGTTCTGTTCGATGGTTCTGGCCTTGCCATGGAAGAGAATATCGCGGAAACCAAAAAAGTGGTTGTGGCTATCCGTGCGATCGATCCCGCCATCGTCGTCGAGGGAGAGATCGGTTATATCGGAACTTCATCGGAGGTCATCGCGGAAAAACCGGTAAACTTGGCGCTCTCAACGCCGGAGGAAGCGGTGCGATTCATGCGGGAAACGGGTATTGACGTGCTTGCACCTGCGGTCGGCAATATGCACGGACTTTTAAAAACAATGGTCGCAGGAACAGAGAAGAAACGTCTCAATATTGCGCGCATTGCGGAAATCAAGCAGGCGATAGTTGCCCTTCCGGTAAATGCGACGGGCGGCGGCCACTGGATGACCTCACATGGCGGGTCGGGGACCGCGGATGAGGATTTCACGGCGGCAGTTGCGGCGGGCATGGATATCGTTCATGTCTCAAGCGAACTTCGACTCGCATGGCGCCGCGGCGTCGAAGCGGGACTTGCAGCGAATCCTGACGAGATCGCTCCGTATAAAATTTTTCCTCCCGCGATAGAAGGAATAAAGAAGATCGTCGAAGATCGGCTGAGACTTTTTAATGGTTTATAGGGACTAAAATACTTTTGTCATCCTGAGCCGCGCGAAGGATCTTTACGGATTCCTCGCAAAGCTCGGAATGACATCCAGGGTTCGACCCTGAATAATTCAAGGTCGACCCCTGAAAATTATTTTTTAGAATTTTTATTAAGGCACGAGGCTTTCTTTCGGATAACCTAAGCGAAGTCGAGATAAAAATCCATGAGCGAACAGAGGAGATGTCGGGCATTTCCGAGTTTCCGAGGTGGGTGGCATTTCCTCGTTATGAGTGATTCGAAATTTTTGAGCCGGAGCGGGTTACCCAAAAGGAAACCGAGCGCCAAGTTATGCACAGCTTGTCTTGACGGCGGTCGCGGGAGGCCTAAACTATAGATAGGTCTCCTACAATCTATGTTTTTTATCTATTTATTTTCTCGACATATATGCCGAGACCAAGTCCATCGCAGCTATAAGTGCGATACAGTTCCTTAAAACCAAAGACCCCTTGCTTGCAAGCGGGTCTTTCTTCTATCTCGAAACGCTGATCAGTATTCCTCCCGCGAGGATCAGGATGATCGCTATGGTTTTAATCCGCAGGGTCGACTCGGCGAGATCTTCCTTGATGATCTGCGGCAGCCACAGGGAGAGGATGATGCCGTAGAGAAGCGTGAAGAGCGGTCCGGTGCTGCCGAATGCCGCCACGAGCGCAACCGGTCCGAGGGTCACGGCATAGAATCCGGAGAGCTGACCTATGAAATAAAGGATTTCGTTGCCGACAATGATGATCCAAGTGTTTCCGCTTAACGTAATCGCTTCCTGCTCCGATTTTTTGAAAAAAATAAGGAACAATATGAAAGCTCCGATCGCGCCGCCGAGACATTCATATGCAAGCGTGGTCCAAAAATCAGCATGAACAACGACTAATTTGAAAAGAACCGAGGGAAATGCATAGAGTGCACTGGCTGCCATGGCCCACCAAAACGATCGCCTCAACCGGAATGTCGCCGAGCTTATTTTTTTTAGGGACAGCATAAAGCCGCCGGACATGATGAGCAGGAAAGCGATGATGCCGAACGACGTGAGCGTTTCGCCGAGCAGGACATAAGAAAGGATGGCAACGAAAATAGGGATGATCTGAAAGAGCGGCAGGACGCGCGAGGTGTCATCGAACGAGAGGGCGCGATAATACGGGATGAGTGCGAGCTCGGCGGCCATACCGGCAACGAGCAGGATGGATATTTGGCTTATCGAGAGTGAACCGGTACCGTGGAAGAGAAAAACGGCAGCTGTGGCGAGAAATGTGATAATGCCGCCGAGCACCGTGAGCAGAATGGGATTCTTGACCCTTTTTTCGATCAGAAATTTATCTACAAAGCTTGATGCGCTATAAAGTGCCGGTGCTGCGATGGCGAAAAATATCCACGTCATAAGCTTATTGTGTGATACAATGATACCATGACGTTTTATTTTGTCTTCTCCGCTTTTATACTTGGCGTTGCCGCAGGCTTCGGCGTTTTTTTCTGGATCCGCCGGATGCGCGTGAAGAATTTTTCCGATTCGCTCCAAACCTCGCTCTTCCTCATTAAAGTTCCAAGGATCCTGCCCGATGAAAAAGGCAGAGGGGAATCAAATGATTTCAAATCGGAAATAGCTCATTTCGAAGAATTGCTCGGCGGTTTGTCGGGTTTTAAAAAACCATTCTCTTTTGAGATCGCCGTACCCCATGTCGGCGAAGAGATCTCTTTCTATCTTGCGGTTCCGAAATTGCTTGCAGAAATTGCGGCAAAGCAGATCCAGGGCTTATGGAGCGGAGCGTCCGTCGAGCTCCTGCGCGATGATTTCAATATTTTCAACGTCAATGGCGCGACCGCCGCGGCGTACGTGACCCTCAAAGAATCTTACGCTTTGCCGATCCGGACCTATATGGAGCTCGGCATTGATTCGTTCGAGCCGATCTTGGGGACGCTCGCAAAGATCAATGAGATCGGCGAAGGCGTCGCTTTACAGGTGATCATGCGGCCCGCAGGAAAAAATATCTCGAAATCGATCAGAAAACACATCGAATTATTGAAGAAAGGGGAATCCGTGAAGAAAGTATTAGGCAACGATTTTTCAATATCCCTGCAGGATGTCGGCGAGGTGTTCAATCCGAAGACCGAGGAAGAAAAGGCAAAAGAAAAAAGCGAACGCATCGTCGATGAAGAAGCCGTGAAGGCGCTGCAAGCGAAGATCGCCAAGCCGCTTTTTGAGGTGAATGTCCGCATCGTCGCGTCGGCTGCTTCCCAATTCCAGGTCCAGGATATCGTCGACGGCGTCGCTGCGGGTTTCGGGCAGTTTGGAAGTCCGACGCGCAATGATTTCAAGATCGTGAAGCCGCGCAATGCGAAGCGCATCGTGAAAGATTTCATTTTCCGATCGTTCGATGCGGGTCAGATGATGGTGCTCTCAAGCGAGGAGATCGCGAGTTTCTATCATCTGCCGATCTCGACCACGGAAACACCGCGCGTGAAATGGCTGAAATCGCGCGAGGCGCCACCGCCGGAAAATCTACCGAAGGCAGGGCTTCTTCTTGGCGATTCGCTTTTTCGCGGCAATACGAAACCGGTCTTTATGACCGACGAGGATCGGCGGCGACATATCTATATTGTCGGTCAGACGGGCACCGGCAAATCGACGTTGCTGCAGAATCTCGCAAAAGAGGATATCCAGTCCGGAAAGGGGCTCGCGATCATCGATCCGCACGGCGATCTCGTAGAGAACGCGCTCGGTTTCGTGCCGAAGGAGCGGCTGAATGATGTGATCTATTTCAACGCCGCGGACCTCGAGCGGCCGATGGGCATGAACATGCTCGATTACAATTTTGACCGACCGGAAGAGAAGACGTTCATCGTGAATGAGATGATCAATATCTTCGACAAGCTTTACGATCTGAAAACGACCGGCGGCCCGATGTTTGAACAATATATGCGGAACGCCCTGCTTCTCATGATGGAAGACATGCCGAACGAACCGGCAACCTTGATCGAGGTGCCGCGTATCTTTTCGGATCCGGCGTACCGCGCCCGCAAGCTCGCACGCATCAAGAATCCGGTCGTCGTCGATTTTTGGGAAAAGGAGGCAACAAAAGCGGGCGGTGACGCATCGCTCGCCAATATGACGCCGTATATCACTTCGAAGTTCACGACGTTCATTTCGAATGATTACATGCGGCCGATCGTCGGCCAGCCGAAATCGGCGTTCAATTTCCGCGAGATCATGGATTCCGGGAAGATCCTCTTGGTTAACCTTTCGAAAGGGCGTATCGGCGACCTGAATGCCCAGCTGCTTGGCTTGATCATCACAGGGAAGCTTTTGATGGCGGCCCTATCGCGCGCAGATATTGCGGAGGGCGCGGCGCGGCGCGATTTCTATCTTTATATCGACGAGTTCCAGAACTTCGCGACCGATTCGATCTCGACGATCCTTTCCGAGGCGCGTAAATATCGGCTTGATCTCGTGGTGGCGCATCAGTTCATCGCCCAGCTGGATGAGAAGATCCGTGATTCGGTTTTCGGAAATGTGGGATCGATCCTTGCGTTCCGAGTCGGTCCGCAGGACGCGGAATTTCTGGAGAAGCAATTCGAACCGGTTTTCAGCCGTAACGATCTTATCAATATCGACAACTTGCGGGCATATGCGCGGCTTTTGATCGACGGACAGACCTCGCGCGCTTTTCTCATGAAGATCGGTACGGAATCATGGACCGGTGGCGACAAAGATATCGCAGCGAAGATGAAAGAATATTCGCGCATGAAGTACGGCGAGGATCGACAGACGATCGAAGACGGCATCTATCGTCGTTTGCGGGAGTGATCGTTTTTTGATGTAATGTCGCGCTAATTTTGGAAAAATAAAATTATGATTCGTTTTCTCAGTAAGATCGACCCAAAGAAGCTGCAGAAAAAGACCGTACTTTTGCGGCTCGATTTCAATACTGAAGATGATTGGCGGATGTGTGCTGTTCTTCCGACGATTAAATTTTTATTAAAGAACGATTGCAAAATTATAATTTTGAGCCATCGCGGCAGACCCCACTCCACCGAAGCGGCTTCGCGGGGCAAACCCCTTAGATTGAGTGGAGCGGATAGAGGGTTCAGTTTAAGGAAGGATGCCGTCGAGCTTGTGCGACTTTTGAGGCGCGAAGTTGCGTTCATTGATCATTTTGATTTTACGCGCATCAAAAAGATGGTCGCCAGTGCGCCGCAGGGATCGATCTTTCTTCTCGAAAACCTTCGATTTATAAAAGGGGAAGAAAAGAACGATCCGAATTTCGCGGAAAAGCTTGTATCGCTCGGGGATATTTATGTGAACGACGCTTTTGCGGTCTCGCATCGGGCAAACGCTTCGGTTGCGGCGATAACGAAATTCCTCCCGAGCTATGCTGGTCTCGAACTGGAAGCTGAGATCGCGCATCTTTCGCGGGTCATGATCCGGCCGAAGCGGCCGCTTATCATGATTGTCGGGGGGGCAAAGGTTTCCGATAAGTTGGATGTTCTGCGCTATTTCCGCAATAAAGCGGATAAGTTTCTCCTTGGTGGCGGTCCGGCAAATACGATGCTTGCTGTTCGTGGCGTGGAAGTCAAGAAGTCATTGAAGGACATGAGTGATCTCGGCGAGATCAAAAAAATCGCTTGTTATCCCAACATGATCCTACCGGTCGATTGTGCATGGCGTAAGGATGCGATCGTGGATATCGGTCCGAACACCAGAAAACTTTTCATCAAGGAAATCAGCAGGGCGGCAACGATCGTCTGGAGCGGTCCGCTCGGCTTGATCGATGTGAAGCCTTACGGTGAAGGCTCTCTCGCCGTTGCAAAGGCGATCGGCAAAAATAAAAAAGCGCTTTCTGTCGCGGGCGGCGGAGAAACGGTGATGTTCATCAAAAAATCACGGCTTGATAAGAAGTTCACTTTTATTTCGACGGGCGGCGGCGCGATGCTCGATTTTCTTGCCGGCAAAAAACTTCCAGGCATTGAAGCATTGAAAAACAAATGAAATACAAGGATTTTTTCACAAAAGAAAGAGTGCGGTCGCTCTGTGTGGCGTTGGTGCTTCTCGCGCTCGCGCTTACGTTCCAGTATTATGCGAGCGCATATTCAACGCGCAACGCCAACCGTTTCGTGGGCGATATTTTCCTCGACAATCTGCCAGTGGTCAATATGAACGGCGTTATCATTGAGGGTGCGCTTCTGCTCATTGTTATTTCCATGGTTCTTGTTCTTTGTAAGCCGAAATATCTTCTTTTTACCCTGAAGGCAGTCGCGATTTTTATCGCGATCCGTGCGTTTTTTGTTGCAGTGACACATCTTGGTATTTATCCTGATCAGATCGTTCCCGACAGCAACGGTTTCCTCGATCGTATTTACCTTGCACTGAACTTGCAGGCGGGATATTTCTTCTCGGCGCATACGGGATTGCCGTTTTTACTTGCGCTCATTTTTTGGGATAAACGGTTCTGGCGGATATTCTACTTCATCGTGTCGGCGATCATGGGCATCTCGGTTCTCTTGGCTCACGTGCACTATTCCATTGATGTTTTTGCCGCGCCATTCATGACATACAGTATTTTCAAGCTTGCGGAGTATCTCTTTTCGGACGATTATAAACTTATTGAGGGTTGAAATAATTTAAAAATTTTTATTTGTCGTTCCCGCGAAGGCGGGGATCCAGGAATAAAGAATCCGGATCCCGTTTCGATGGGATGATGCTACGAATCATGACCTACGATCTTTATTTTCACAATGATTTTGATGGCTGGGCTTCGGCGGCGGTTATGCTGTCGTTCCTTGAGGGCCGCGGCGACCGCGTCGGGCATTTTGCTCCCGTGGACCACGATCTTCAGCCCCAGTGGCTCGATGATGCTTTTTTTAAAAAGCATCATCTCTTCAAAGGGAAACGGAACGCGCCTATCGTGCTTGATTTCCCGTTTCATCCCGGTACGGCATTTTGGTTCGATCATCATCCGACGGCTTTCAAAAAAGAGGCATGGCAGAAGAAATTCCATGAAGATGCCGAGCATGCCTACCGGCCTCGATATTTCTCATGTTGCCATATGGCATATGCTACGCTCAAAAGGAATTTTAAGTGGCAGCCGCCTGCGTATTTGAGCGGATTGATCGTTTGGCTCGATATTATTGATGGTGCGCGATATGTTTCGGCCAAGCAGACGATCCTCATGAAGGAGCCGGCGTTCGCGATCGACAGCTTCATTGATGCACAGAAGGGAGACTCCAAAAATGCAGAATGGTTGGTTCGGCGTTTGGCAACGACGCTTTTCAAAGAGGTCGCCAAGATCCCGAGAGTCGCGGCGGCAGGCAAGAAGGCGAGGCAACGTGCCGTTCGGGACGTTGATTTCTATCGGAAAAACCTTGCCGTGATCGGAAACGCCACGTTGATCGATCTTGTTGGTCATTCCGATAAAATGCTTCGCTATGCGCCTTATTATCTTTTTCCGAAACTGCGCTATAGCGTGCGCATAAATATGAAGGGATCGTTCTATCATATCGGTGTCGGAGAGAATCCATGGTTTGCCAGAAAGGGGAGGATCCATATCGGGCAACTGATGAAGAAATATGGCGGCGGCGGCCATAGCAGCGCCGGTGCGGCCGAGTTCAAAACGAAAGAGGATATGGAAAAAGCGAAGGAAGAAATAATTGCCGTGCTGAATAAAAAATAAAAGAATTCTTTTCTGTTCTGTCGCCTTCGCGGAGGCGAAGAACCGTGCCTTAAAATAAAAGACAGGAAGCACGGGGTCCTCCGCCTTCGCGGAGGATGACAAATACTTTTAAAAAAGCAATTTATACCATGTCTCCGAAAAAGAAAAAATATTATGCTTATCTTTTACCGAATGGGACATCGGGTGTCACGGACGATTGGGGTGTTTGCGAAAAGATAGTTTCCGGCGTTGTGGCGGCAAGATATCGAGGATTTACTTCAAGGAACGACGCGCGCATGTGGCTTGAAGGAGGTGCCCGCTATGAAACGAAGATCCATAAAAAATTGGAACCAGGTATTTATTTCGATGCCGGTACGGGACGGGGCGAAGGCGTTGAAATAAGCGTGACCGATGAGCACGGGAAGAATCTGTTGCATAAGGCATTGCATGAAAAAGAGCTGAACCGTTTTGGAAAGCATCTGATCCACCATGACGACGCCACGAACAACTATGGCGAGCTTTTGGCTCTGCGGTATGCGTTTGAGATAGCCAAGAAAGAAAAGGTAAAAAAAATATTCGGAGACAGCAAGCTGGTCATTGAATATTGGTCCCATTATCGCGCAAAGCGCAAAGAGCTTTCCGCCCAAACGGTCAAGCTGATCGACGAGGTCGCGGCGTTGCGTGAACGATTTGAGGCGGCCGGTGGTTCCGTCGGTCGGATATCCGGCGACGATAATCCTGCGGATCTGGGATTCCATCGATAAAGGTTTTTTTCTGTCGCCCTCGCGGAGGCGAAGGACCGTGCTTTAAAATAAAAGACAGGAAGCACGGGGTCCTCAGCCTCCGCGGAGGATGACGAAATTATTTTTCCTATAGTTCAAAATGATAAATACGTTATGTGCTAAAATAAAGAAATGAGGGAGAAAAATAATGGCCAATCGCTGGTCGAGGTGCTGATCGCCGTTGCGATCGGCGCTATCCTTATTACGGGTGGCGTCATGCTTATCGTTCCGGCGTTGCAGTCGAACTCACAAGCGACAAAGGTGCAGGCGGCATCATTATTGGGTAAGCAATTGCTTGATAACGTACGAGTTTGGTCGGAAGGGAATTGGAATAATGTACTCGCGCTTTCAACAGGGACATCGTATGTATATTATATGAACACTTCGAGCTCGCCGTTTACTGTTGCCACTGGAACGGAATCTATTGCCGTTGCAACCGGTACTGTTGCGACGTCATCGCTTACCTCGGGACTGGTCGGCTATTGGCCGCTGGATGAAGGAACGGGAAATACTTCCGGCACATCAAAGACCGCTGATCTTTCAGGCTATGGCAATACGGGAACGTGGTACGGTGTTGCATCGGGTACCAGCGGCTATTATTCCCCGGGTAAGATCGGTGCTTGGGCAGGGACGTTTGATGGGGTGGATAATGATGATTATATTCAGATACCGAACAGCTCGTCGCTTAGCCCTTCTAATGCATGGACGATTTCAGCATGGGTTCAGCCTCAGGGAAGCAATACTGCTCTTGGTGAAATTGTTTCCAAGTGGCAATCTTCAGCAGGTACGACAATCAATTATAGTCTCGACGCTGGTTTGAATGGCAGTCATCTCCAAAAACTGCGCGCTACAGTTTCTCCGTCGGGTGGTGGTAGCGGGGTATCTGTAACTGGAAATACCACACTTAATTTCGGTACGTGGTATTACGTTGCAGCCGTTTTTAACGGTGTGTCGACGACGCTGAGCGTCTATGTCAATGGACAATCCGATGCGACTCCGCTTACGACCAGTTTTACGCAATGCGCCACAAATATCGGCAATCCGCGCATCGGGAGTTTTGATTTTAGCTGGGCATCTTACAAGGATACATGGACGGGCCTTATTGACGATGTCCGCGTCTATAACCGCGCTCTTTCTGCGGCGGAAATCTCCCAACTTTATGCGCTTGGCCAATCGAACGTGACGTATACCCGCTATTTCTATATTTCGGATGTCTATCGCGACGGTTCGGGGAATATCGTGACGAGCGGGGGAACATATGATCCTTCAACGAAGCAGATAACGGTCGTTTATAGCTGGCCGAACGGTCCGGTAAATACAATGACGACCTATATCGTCCGCGGCAGAAATAATGTTGTTTCGCAGAATAGTTGGTCGGGTGGTCCGGGCGTGACCACGCCGGAAACGTCGACGAACAATCAATTTGCGAGTTCAACGAATATCGATTATACAACGTCAACCGGATCGATCTATGTCGCCATACCGGGATATTAAAAATATGAACATTTTATTTTTAAAGCACGGGTCGTCCCGTCGAAGTTCATCCTCGACCCGATCAGGGGGGGACGATGACGGAAAAACAATGAGAAAGAATGAAAAGAGGCGGTCATGGTCCGGCCTGGTCGGACCATCCGTGCTTTTCGGTGCATTGTTTATTCTTGCGGGATCTTTATTCTCGTTCTTCTTTCTTCCTTCTTCTGCCCTTGCCGTAACGAATATCAGCGCAACGACCACGCAGCATTGGGCATGGAACGATCTGGTCGGCTGGATGAATTTTTACAGCGAGGCGAACATCAATGTGACGCCGACCCAGCTTACGGGTTACGCCGATTCATCGATCGGTCCTATTTCGCTCGATTGCGCAACCTCGCCGGCCGGTAATATTTGCTCTTCACAGAATAGCAATTACAAAGTGACCAATAGCGGCGGCGGATCACTTTCGGGATGGGCATGGAACGATTCGGTCGGCTGGATCAGTTTTAGCTGCCAAAATACCGGTGGTTGCGGCACGTCGAACTACGGGGTTTCGATCTCGAACGGAGTTTTCAGCGGATGGGCATGGAACGACGTGATCGGCTGGATCAGTTTCAATTGTTCCAATACCGGTGGTTGCGGCACGTCGAACTACAGCGTGGTGACAAGCTGGCTGCCGGTCGCCGCGACCGGCATGCTTGATTCGGCGACGTTCGATACGTCATCGACCGGGGCGCAGCTGAATTCCGTGGTTTGGCAGGGATCGATGAATAGTTGCGCGACGTGCGGGGTCGCGTTCCAGTTTGCTGCATCGAACAGTTCGAGCGGGCCATGGACATTTACCGGTTACGACGGAACGGTGAACACTACCTATCCTCAAAATCCATCCAATAGTGTCCCAAATACGCCGATCCCGATCACGAATTATTCTGCATATTCGGGGTACCGTTATTTCCGTTACCGCGTCATTTTGACGACGGATATTGCACAGAGCGTCAGTCCGCAGGTGACGAGTATTTCCGTAGATTGGAGTCCGTAATCCTCCCGTTAAAATCGTCACGGTTCGTTGCGGTCCCGGAAGCGGAACCATCCATGCTTCCAATCCTAATCCTCTAAAGCACGGGTCCTCCGCCTGCGCGGAGGATGACGGATCGTTTTTTGACTTATTCGTATTTTGGCGCTTTAATGTTCTTATGTTTCGCAAGAAAATAGGCATTGATCTTGGGACGGCAAATACCGTCGTTTTTGTTCCGGGCAGAGGATTTATCATCAACGAACCGACGATCGTCGCTTTGACGCGCCCGGAAAATACGGTGCTTGCCGTGGGTGCGGAAGCCAAGGAGATGATCGGCAGGACGCCGGAGGAGATCGTGGCATACCGTCCTTTGAAGGATGGCGTTATTGCCGACTATTACATTACCAGGGCGATGCTCCAATATTTCATCAATAAGGCGTCTGGCGCATTTTCAATATTGCGCCCGGACGTCGTGATCTCGGTGCCGGCTGGCATCACTCAGACGGAGCGGCGCGCCGTGATGAATGCGGCGCGGGAAGCGGGCGCGGGAAGCGCGTTTATCGTTCGTGAACCGATCCTTGCGGCCCTGGGTGCGGGCATTCCGATCAATGCGCGGAGCGGCAACATGATCGTGAACGTCGGTGGCGGAACCTCCGAGCAGGCGGTCATTGCACTTGGCAATATCGTTTCTTGGGCGAGTTTGCGCGTAGCTGGCAATAAGTTCGATCAGTCCATTATGGATTACGTGAAGAAAAAATATAACCTCGCAATCGGAGAACAGACAGCTGAGAACGTGAAGATCCAGATAGGATCCGCGATCCCCCTGAAGGAAAAAATGGAAGCGCGTGTACGTGGACGGGATCTTGTGACAGGATTGCCGAAAGATATCATGATCAATTCAAATGAGATCGCGGAAGCATTGAATCCGCTTCTGATCGATATTGTCGCTTCGGTACAGAACGTCTTCAATGAAACCCCGCCGGAGCTTGTGGCGGATATTATGGAAAAGGGCATCATTCTTTCCGGCGGCAGCGTCCAGCTGCACCATATGCCGGAATTTTTGGAACGCTATCTTGGCGTGCAGGCATATGTCGCCGAAGATCCGCTTTTCTGCGTCGCAAAAGGCACCGGTTTGATCCTGAACCATTTAGACACGTACAAGAGGACGCTGCTCAACAAGAAATAGGAATATTTTACCGTTGTCCTTTCCATCATTCCTGTCCATCTTGTCATTCCGAGCTTGTCGAGGAATCCCTCGGGATCCTTCGCGGAGCTCAGGATAACAGGACATTATGTTATAATGATTCCATGGAACCTAAGAATGTTGTAGAAGTTAAAGAGAAGATCGTAAAAAAAGCGGAGACGGTCCGGAAGAAAACACGCGGAAAATTTTTGAGCTATATCAGCGCCGCGCTCGCTTTGGTTGCGGGTCTTGCCTGGAATGATGCGATCTCGACGTTCATCAAATATGTTTTCCCTCTCGACTCCCATACGATGATCGCGAAGTTCATCTATGCCGCGATCCTTACGGTATTTATTTCGCTGGTCATAGTTTATCTCGAATCCGTGCTGGGTGATAAAGAAGAATGAGGCCTGTCCCCGATAGGTTCCAAGATTGCCTATCGGAAGAGTTTATAGTATGGTTTGAGTACCCCCTATAAAAGACTGTTTTGGGGCGATTTCTGCGTTTAAAGAAGGTGTCATCCTCGCAGAGGCGAGGACCCGTGCTTTAAAAAGATCGAAATAAAAGAAGATTGGAAGCACGGATAGTCCCGCTTCCGGGACTATGACAGAGAAGATATGTCACATTATTCAAATCCATGCACGATAAGATCATAATCAAAGGGGCGCGCGAGCATAATTTGAAGAACATCGATCTTGAGATCCCGCGGGACAAGATGGTGGTTTTTACGGGACTTTCGGGTTCGGGAAAATCGAGCTTGGCGTTCGATACGCTTTTTGCAGAAGGCCAGCGTCGCTATATTGAATCGCTGTCCGCTTACGCGCGGCAGTTTTTGGGCCGCCTCGACAAGCCGGATGTCGACGATATCGAAGGATTGTCGCCCGCGATCTCGATCGACCAGAAAAGCCATTCGGCGAATCCGCGTTCGACGGTTGCGACGATAACGGAGATCTATGATTATCTCCGGGTGCTTTTTGCGCGCGCCGGCCGGCCGTTCTGTCCGCGCTGCGGTCGCGAGATCAAAAAGCTTACGAACGAAGAGATCGTGGACATCGCGATCGATATTTCGAACAAGAACGAAAGCAAAAAGAATATGGTGATCCTTGCGCCGGTCGTGCGCGGCCGGAAAGGGGAATACTATCAGATGTTGTACGATCTCCTGAACGCCGGCTTCACCGAAGTGCGCGTAGATGGCAAATACCATTCGCTCCGCGAACGGATCGAACTTGGCCGTTACAATGTCCATACGATCGAGTTGGTCGTTGACCGTATTCCGGCAGGGATGAATTTCAAGGACAAGGAAAATCGCTTGCGGCTTTCGGAAGCGATCGAATCGGCGCTCAAATACGGCAATAGCGTCCTCACGATCATCACTGATGAGGAGGTCTCTCTTTCGGCGCAATTCACCTGTCCCCACGACGGATTTTCCTTTCCGGAGATCGAGCCGCGCCTTTTTTCATTCAATAGTCCCTACGGCGCGTGTCCGGAATGCCATGGTTTGGGAGTGAAAGATATCTGGTCGGATGAGATTTGCGAGGTCTGCGCGGGCAAGCGGCTCAAGGAAGAGAGTTTGAACGTTCTTATTGACGATAAGAATATTACGACGGTCACGGCGCTCTCGATCGAGGACGCGCTCGCATTCTTTTCCTCGTTGAAATTCAAGACGGCATCGCAGGAGGAGGTAGCGGTCGCGCCGCTCCGCGAGATCAAAAGCAGGCTGAAGTTCATGATGGATGTCGGGCTTGAATATCTCACGCTTGACCGGAAGGCTGGCACGCTCTCCGGCGGCGAAGCCCAGCGGATACGCCTTGCATCGCAGATCGGTTCACGGCTGGTCGGTACGCTCTATATATTGGACGAACCGACGATCGGCCTCCATCAGCGCGACAACGCCAAGCTCATTCAAACCTTGAAGGATCTGCGCGATCTAGGGAACACGATCATCGTTGTCGAGCACGACGAGGATACGATCCGCGAGTCGGATTATCTCGTGGATATCGGACCTGGCGCGGGCGTGCATGGTGGCAATGTCGTTGCGGCAGGACCGATGCCGGAGCTTTTGAAAGATACGAAGCAGGATTCGCTTACGCTCCAATATTTACGGGGAAAAAAGTTCATCGAAGTTCCGGAACACCGGCGCAAGGTGGACAGCAAGCAGGAATTTTTGAAGATCCGCGGCGCCCGCGCGAACAATCTGAAAGACGTCGATGTGGATTTTCCGCTCCGGCGGTTCACGGCCGTGACCGGCGTTTCCGGTTCGGGAAAATCAAGCTTGGTCTATGACGTGCTTCATAAAGCGGTTGCCGCAAAATTAAACCGCACAAAAAATCAGGAAGAAAATTACAAATCGATCCTCGGATTGGAATACATCAATCGCATCATCAATATCGACCAGGCGGCGATCGGCCGCACGCCGCGTTCGAATCCGGCGACGTACGTCGGCGCGTGGACGCACATCCGCGATCTCTTTGCTGCAACGGAAGACGCGCGCGTGCGCGGCTACAAGCCCGGCCGGTTCAGCTTCAATGTTCCGGGCGGCCGATGCGAAAATTGTGAAGGCCATGGCACGATCGCGATCGAGATGCATTTTTTGCCGACGGTCTATGTGACGTGCGATATCTGCAAGGGCAAACGTTTTGACCGCGAGACGCTCGAGGTTGAATATAAAGGAAAGAATATTTACGACATCCTTAAGATGACGATCGAGGAAGCCGTGCAATTCTTCGAAGAAATCCCGTGGCTGTATGAAAAATTGGTGATCTTGGAAGAGGTTGGTTTGGGCTACTTGGAGCTTGGCCAATCGGCGACGACCTTGTCCGGTGGCGAGGCCCAGCGTATCAAGCTTTCGGCCGAGCTTGGCAAGCGCGATACGCGGCGGACGCTTTACCTTCTGGACGAGCCGACGACCGGACTTCATTTTGCGGATGTCGACCAGCTTCTGAAAGTGCTCCAGCGGCTTGTGGATCGCGGGAATACCGTGGTTGTCATCGAGCATAATTTGGATGTCATCAAGACCGCCGATTGGGTGATCGATCTTGGTCCCGAAGGCGGCGCTCGCGGCGGCACGATCGTCGGCGTTGGCACGCCGGAAGATATCGCCCGAAAAAAAGGTAGCTTTACCGGAGAGTATCTGCGGAAGCTTTTGAAATAGATTTCGGAACCCATCTCAAAAGCTTCTCCGTCATTCCGAGCTGCGCGAGGATTTTATCATCCTGCAACCTTTTCAGTCGTTTCGATGTATTACTAGTTGAGATAAGTTCGAGATATATCATGAAAAAAAGGATTTTAGCGATAACTTTATTGTTGTCAGTTGCTTTTGCCGTCGCGGGCATCGGTTCGGCGTCGGCGGCCTCTCCTCGCTTTCTGATTTATGAAGATGTTTCAAGCGGCACAGCGCCAAATTCTTATATCGGCACGGACACTTCACGGAACTGGTCCGGCTACGTCGCATCGGGGACGGGTTATGCTTCGATCGGAGCCGATTGGACGGTTCCGCGAGCGGCCGCGAGTACCAGTTTTGCCGCAGATGCAACGTGGATCGGCATTGGCGGCCTTGCGTCGACCGATCTGATCCAAGCCGGCACTCAGGCGGTCATAGAAAACGGCACGACGACGTATACGGCGTGGTATGAGCTTTTGCCCGCATCATCTGAAGCGGTTCCCATGACAGTGAATCCGGGAGATACCGTGCAGGCGAGGTTGACGGATCAACTGAACGGAACGTGGCTCATATCGCTTGCGGACCTTACGAACGGTCAGAGTTATCAAACAACGGTTTCTTATGATTCCTCCCATTCATCGGCCGAATGGATCGAGGAAATGCCGAGCGATGGATCCGATTTTGTGCCGCTCGATGATTTCGGTTCAGTTTCGTTCTCCGGCGGTTTTGCGGTGCAAAACGGTAGCCAGACGAATATAACCGGCGTGGATGCTCGATCAATGACCATGATAATGTCGGACGGCACGGCGCTCGCGGTTCCGTCGGCGCTCGGTGCCGACGGCGCAAGTTTCACGATCACGCGGTCAAATATTGCGAGTTCCGCAAGCGGTGCTCCGGAAGGATCGATCGGCCGCCGGGTTCCGTGGACGCGTACGGGCGTTGGCATTGAAAGTTACGGATCGCATCCTCATGTGAATTCAGTTTTGCCGGGCGTGCAGGAAGGTTTCGGCGGCTTACCGCCGGCAGTTTTGGAATTGCTTGAACGATATCACGCCAATCTGCGCGGAGGGGTTCGCGCCGTATTCTATTTCGGATTCAATAGGTAGGTTTATGGGGATATGCGAATCGCCGGTCTTTTTGGATCGGCGATCCGCATTCGGGCGCTTTGTTTTTTTATCGAAATTTTATGCGCCCTAATTTACGCTGAACGATGCATGGACGACTGCCGTGATCTGTTTCTGGATGGAACTCGTATCGTATTCGCCGTAATCCGAGAGATCGGTAGAATTGACGGGCGTTATCTGAAAGACGCCCATGTCGGCGCTGCGAAGATTGCCGAGCTTGGCGCCGGCATTCTCTGCAATGCGTGATGCGCGTGCCTGTGCGTCCTGCGTCGCCTTGGCGAGCATATCAAGCTTCAATTCCGAAAGCTTGCTGTAGAAATACTGGAGCGGCTGGCTTGAGAAAACGACGCCTTGATTGATGATGTCGCCCGATCCCTGGGCTATTTTCGTGACACCCGTAACGTCGTTGGATTGCACGGTCACGTTTTCAGAGAGCTGGTAACCGATAATGCTCGAACCGCCTCCCTTGCCGTAATAGTTGCCGCTGTTATCATAGTTCGGCATTACCATGATGGGATCAACCTCAATATCGCTTGTTGCGATGCCGTTACTTGTAAGATAATTTTCCACGATCGCAAGATCCGATTTCATGTTGGCATAACCCTGACTCAATTGATCCGGCGTCACGTTCCGCGAGAAACTGCTTTGCCATTCGACGACGTCGGAGGTAATGGTCTGATCGGATGATCCCGTAACCGAGATTACGCTCGAAAGACCTTTTACCTTGTAGAATGTATTTGCGACTATAAACGTACCGCCAACCAAACTGATGCCCAAAATGATTGCGGCTATGACTATTGTTCTTTGATTCATGCTTTTATTTTAACATACAGGCATCGGTGGGCAAGCGTGAATTTTATCCGGCAGATATCGGCATCTCCGGAACTATTTTAAGATCTGCACTGCTCTTCATTGCGCCTTGCACTCCACGGAAATGTCTCGCAATGCGGACTGGAATGATTTGGAGACAGATTTGGATGTGCTATAATTTTTTTATGACCAGAAAGAGAATGTGCGCCAGTCTCGCGGTGATCGTTTGTTCTTTGGGCATCGGTTTGATACCGATGGTTCGTGCGCAGAACGCTGATGCTTCGCCACCGACGATACCGGGCGGTCTTTCGGCAACCGCCAACCAGCCATCGTCAGTGTCGCTTTCCTGGAATGCGTCAACGGATAATGTGGGGGTTGCAGGATATTATGTTTATCGGAACGGTGCGGCGATCATATCGGTCACTGGCACATCATTTACCGATTCCAGTCTTGCTCCGGGTTCTTATCAATATGCAGTTGCCGCTTATGATGCAGCGGGGAATGTTTCCCTTAAATCGAATACCGCTACGGTGGCGCTCATGCAGGATACCGAGCCGCCGACTGCGCCGACCGGCCTTTCAGTAACGCCGACGTCAACCTATACCTCTACGTCTTCGGTGCAGGTTACGCTTTCCTGGAATGCGTCGACCGATAACGATGGTGTTGCAGGATATTATGTTTATCGGAGCGGCGTGAAGATCACGACGAGCACTACGCCGCTTACCGCCACTTCGTATACCGATACCCTTCCGCCTGGAGCGTGGACGTACTCCTATACAGTTTCTGCTTACGACACGTCCGGCAATATCTCGCCGTATTCTTCACCGGTTACGGTCGTGGTTCTCTATGATGTGACGCCGCCCACGGCGCCAACGAATGTTTCCGCGGTGCAGACATCGCTTTCGGCGGTCACGCTTTCGTGGACAAAAGCGACAGATAATATCGGTGTGACCGGATATGATGTTTTTCGCGATAATTTGGTCATCGGTACGTCGTCGACGACGACGTACGTCGATTCGGGCGTCACGGGAGGGAATTCTTATAGTTACGCCGTTGCAGCCTATGATGCCGCCGGCAATGTTTCGGCTTCTTCTACGGTCACGACGGTCGCGGTGATGAACGATGCTACGCCGCCCTCGCCGCCCTCCGGGCTTTCAGCGCAGGTGGGTACATCAACGATCAATGTATCGTGGAATCCATCGAACGATGCGATCGGTATTGCGGGATATGACGTCTATCGCAATGGCGTTCAGGTAGCGACCGTTACGACGACGTTCTACCTCGATGCGGCACCCGTACTGGGAAGCAATATGTATGGCGTTTCGGCATACAATCAGGGAAATCTTTTTTCGTCATCTTCAACTGTGGTAAATGCAGAGTGGTATCCTGTTTCCACAACGACAACGTCAACGATCGTTTCCTCTCCTTCTCCCGTTGTTGTTTCTTCTCCTGCCGCGACGGTGAGCGGAACGCAAAGTTCGTCGTCTCAGTCCGCGGTAAGTTCTTCAACGCTTTCGTCCGTACCGCTTTTCACAACTTCATTGTTCTACGGATCGCGCAGTGATCAGGTATCGACGTTGCAGTCGCTGCTTGCCGCGCATGGTTATCTCGCGTCGAATCTTGCTACGGGGTTCTTTGGGACTTTGACCGAGCAGGCAGTCCAGAAATTTCAGTGCGATAGCGGCATTCTCTGTTCCGGCGCGGGGTGGGGGATTGTCGGCCCGAAAACGAGGACGGTTTTGAACGGTCTTTCGGGTAACGTCACTCCGACCTCTTCGCCTTCTTCAGGTGCGACATCGCTTGACGCACAATTACAGGCATTGGAGCGGCAACTTCTCGATCTCGAAGCTCAACTGAAATAACGGTTTTTGCCTGGCATGCGCGCTGGTGGGACCTGTTGCATTTTCTTCTTGTATGCGTTATTATTTCCTCCATGGCAAAGCTAAAGCGTTCCGACACTCTTATCACGATGCGATGCACCGTCTGCAAGCGGCGGAATTATTATACCCATAAGAACAAGAAGCAGGTTGAGCGGAAAATAGAGCTCAAGAAGTTCTGCAGTTGGTGCCGGGCGCAAACTCCTCACAAGGAAGCGCGGATCACCGGAAAATAAATCTCAGTATCACAAAAAATACATCCCGCTTCGACGGGGTGTATTTTTTTATAAGTTACGTTAAAATAAGCAGGCATCTGAAAGAGAGAGGGGGCGTCGTTCAATGGTAGGACAGTGGTCTCCAAAACCACTAACGTGAGTCCGATTCTTACCGCCCCCGCAGCGAAAATCCATCAGTAAAATCCGGACCTCTGAAAACAGGGCATAAGAGATCGGAATTTTATATAGTGTCTTTGTATGGATCTGGTATAATTGTTAGGTGACAGATATTCCTGTTATCGTTGCTTTTTTCGCCGGTATCGTATCTTTTTTGTCGCCCTGTATTCTTCCTATCATTCCGGGATTTTTGGCCTATCTTGGCGGGGCATCATCCGAGAATGCCACGGACGCCAAGGAACGATGGGGAATATTTCTGAATAGCTTATTTTTCGTGATCGGATTTTCGGTGGTTTTCGCGGCGCTTGGCGTGTTGCTGAACGGTGTTCTTGCACATGCTGCTTATGCAGTGCAGACATGGCTTTCATGGATCGGCGGGGCTGTTATCATCTTCTTCGGATTATACCTGATGGGATTCTTCAAGATCCGGTTTTTGGAATACGACCATAAGCTGACCCCGAAGATCAATTTTCATTCGCGATATCTGACGTCGCTGATTTTCGGTTTTGCGTTCGCCGCCGGTTGGACCCCGTGCGTAGGGCCGGTGCTTGGCGGTATTCTTGGCCTTGCGGCCTCGACGCCGGGCGAGGCGTTCCCGCTTCTTCTCTCCTATGCATTCGGCCTTGGCGTGCCGTTCCTTGTCGTTGGCGCATTCGTATCGCAGGCGGCGCGATTCATCAATCGTTATGCCGTAGCACTTCATTATGTGACGATCGTGTTCGGCGCCGTGCTCGTCGTTCTTGGCATTCTTGTCTTTACACAGGACCTTTCTCTTGTGGCGAACTTCGGATTCGTGAACGATCTTTTACTTCACACATAACATGAAATATAAAACCCTGACTTTTGTTTTTTCCTTGCTTATTATCGCGGCGGCTATCGTATATCTCGAAGCGATCAGGGTTCATCCCATAAAGCCCGGCGTGGGAGCTCGGACAATCGCGGTTTCATCAACAACTACGAGCACGGCCGCAATGCCGAATGCGTCGGCTAGTGCGCTGGCACTTCAGAAACTTGCGGCAACCGATCAGAAAGCAGGATACCAACCGGCGATCGAGATTATGGACCCGACAGGATTCGTGAACACATCATCGAGCTTCAAACTTGCGGATCTCGTCGGCGAGAACGTGGTGTTGCTCGATTTCTGGACATATAGCTGCATCAATTGTATTCGTACCATACCGTATTTGAACGCATGGTACGATCGCTATCATGATCAGGGCCTCGAGATCGTGGGCATCCATACGCCGGAGTTCGCTTTTGAAAGCAATATCTCGAACGTCGAATCCGCGGTGCAGAAATATGGCATCAAATATCCCGTCGTTCTGGACAGCGATTACGGCACTTGGGATGCGTACGGCAATCTTTATTGGCCGCATGAATATCTGATCGATATGGCGGGCTATATCGTGCACGACCAGATCGGCGAAGGAAATTACGGCGAAACCGAAGGGGAGATCCAAAAGTTGCTCGCCGAGCGCGACCAGATCCTCGGCGTGCAGGCTGCGGCGATGCCGACCTCAACGGTTTTCATTCCGCAGAGCGTGATCTCCGGCGGTTTGATGAGTCCCGAAACCTACTTCGGTTCCGAGCGGAACCAGTATCTTGCGAACGGCACGCAGAATGCGGTGGGCGATCAAACGCTCACGCAACCCATGATCATGGGGTTGAACAAACTTTATCTTGGGGGTAGTTGGTATTTCGATAATCAATACGCATCCAATAATGCCACCAGTGCGACGATCATCTATAAATATACGGCTGGCAAGGTTTATTTCGTCGCCGCGGCGCCGCGGGGCGTGAATGTCGAGGTTCTGCAGGATGGCAAGCCGATCACGAATGCGGCGGCGGGCGCTGATGTGCGGGACGGAAAGGTGTTCATCCAGGAAAGCCGGCTTTACGATCTCGTTGATAATCCCGACGGTTCCGGCACGCATACCCTGGAGCTTATTATCGATTCACCGGGACTCGAGGCTTTCACTTTTACTTTTGGATGATGGAACAAAAAACACAGATCGCGATTTTTGGCGGAGGATGCTTCTGGTGTACGGAAGCGATCTTCGGCGAGCTCCGGGGCGTCATTTCGGTGTTACCGGGCTATGCGGGCGGAACCGTAAAAAATCCGACCTACGAGCAGGTATGTACGGGAACCACGGGTCATGCGGAAGTGACGAAGGTCGAATACGATCCTGCTCTGATCAAATTTCACGATCTGCTGACCGTCTTTTTTGCGACGCATGATCCGACCACGCTGAATCGGCAGGGAGATGATATCGGCATGCAATATCGCTCGGCGATCTTCTTTACGTCGGACGAACAAAAGAACGAAGCTTTGCGATTCATTAAAGATCTGGAAGCTTCCGATCCCGGCGGAAGGCCGATCGTCACGGAAATTGTCCCACTCAATGCGTTCTATGAGGCGGAAGATTATCATCGCGAATATTTCAAGAAGCATCCAGGCGCCCCCTATTGTCAATTGATTATCGAACCAAAGGTCCAGAAATTACAAACAAAATTCATCCAATTATTGAAAAATGAAGCAAGACAATGAGCTTTCAAAGGAACTATATGAGGTTGCGCGCAAGGGCAACACCGAGCGGGCGTTTACGGGGAAATATTGGAACGAGCATGGCAAGGG
>Ga0224529_1000194_pt1 | contig 48017 bp, 37 predicted proteins | sample CBST50metaG_FD_179893 | JGI IMG/M metagenome (GOLD analysis project Ga0224529, IMG submission 179893) | Peat soil microbial communities from Stordalen Mire, Sweden - C.B.S.T50 | ecosystem: Environmental > Terrestrial > Soil > Wetlands > Peat | place: Sweden: Norrbotten County, Stordalen Mire...
GAGTGTGTCCACCTCTCTTCCCATCTACCAGTGTGCGCCAGGGGAGGGTAATTATCGGCAAATGGGGTCGAAAGAGAGGCGCTGCCGTTTATCTTCTCCCAGCGCGTAGCTTTCATTCCATTTGCGGCGCGGCTGAACAGGCTGCGGAAAAAACTCGGGATTTTGGGTGGAATTGGTGCAAAGTGTCCCTCCGTGGCTGAAGCCAGTGTTGATTCTGTTGGCTTTATGCGGGGGTTGAAACCCCCGCCTCCCTCCGGAGTGAGTTTTTTCGCAGCCTGTAAAGAATGCGCCGTCCCTCCGGGACTCCGGCTCAGTCCTGGGGGGAACGCTTTCCCCACGCTGAAGCGCGGGGCTAGCCAACACTGCGCCTCCGGCGCGGATTTCAGGTTGGCATGAGCAATACGATTTTCCTGGTATTACGCGTAGCCAGGCCCCCTTGATGTTCCCTAAGCTGATGGGAAGTTGTCACCCGGCGGCAAGGGAGAGGAAAATTCGAGCGTATCTCCCAGGCTTGTCTGGGTCTCGCGGATGGTGCCTGGGACAAGCTCGAGCACAGAATGCGCACTGAGGCAGGCTGACAGCCGCCACGGCGGCACAGCGCTCCTGAGCTTCTTGATTCGATTCTTGCGATCCAGGTAGACGAGATCGATGGAAAACTGCATGCCAACGGTATGCACAGCCTCGCAGGGGAGTATCCACAGGCCCTCGCCGGGAGCCAGACGCTTGCGTCCCAGCAGGCCCTTATTGCGCTTTAAGCCGCTGTCGGCCACTTCCATGCAGGTGGCCAGTACAGTGTGGCGAGTCAGGTTTGAGACCCGCAGACAAATCGGCGGGGCTTCCCCGCGGCGTTGAATAAGGCGATTCCGCAAAGTCGAGAGACTCCTACTTAACAGATTCATCCGGCTACCTCAGGTTCTTTCGCCAACCTGTAGCCGCGATCGCAAGCCGGCTACGGTTTGGGTCTGTGCTCTCAGATCACATGCACCCATAGTTTTAGCCCCGCAACAGCCAACTGCTCCCTGATGGGGCCCAATCTATTTCGAGTTTCGCCGGCCGCCCGCCAAGACGGCTGGGAAACTTACTGGGGCGAGGAACTGGTGCCTGCCGTCGACGAAGCATCTCCAAAATTCCCGCTTACGCCTTCGACAACCAGCGGCGTCTCCGGCTTCATACTCTGAACCAGTTTCTCCACGGGCATGGTAGCCGGCGGGGGGGCTGGAGTATTGGCGGCTGTCTTTGCATCCGGGTTATTCATGGGTATTCCGGAGTTGGGCGGCAGGAAGTTTTCAGGATATTTGAGATCAGGCAAGGATGTACCGGCCTGTATGGGAGCTACAATTTCCGGCGTCACGATGACGATCAGCTCGGTATTTGTCTTATTCTTTGAAATCGACTGGAAGAATTTACCCAAAACTGGAATGTCTCCCAGGAACGGGATTTTCTCGAAGGTTTCGGTTTCGCGGTTGTCGAGCAGTCCGCCGATGACGTAGCTTTGACCGTCGCCCAACTCGACCTCGGTCTTCACTTTCCGGGTAGCAATGGCAGGCACATTAAACCCGGAAACCTCGACGGCGTTTGTGAAGTCGAGCGAGCTGACTTCCGGAGCCACCTGGAGGCGAATGGTCCCGCGGGGAGTAATGGTGGGGAGGAAGTTCAGGCGAACGCCGTACTCCTTGAACATGATCGAGACCGAAGATCCAGAGCCGCCCGAGCCGCCTTGAACGACAGGATAGGGGTATTCACCGCCAGCCAGAAAACTGGCCTGTTTGCCGTTCGCTGTGAGGAGATTAGGTTCGGCGAGAACCTCGACCACACCTTTGGTTTCGAGGGCCTGAATGGTTGCGCCGAAATTGCCCAAGCCAGGAAAGGCAGCCATAATGTTCTGATCGGTCGATATGGTCGTTCCCGCGGAGTCAGTCAATGGCGGAGTGAACTGTCCCGTTGAAATCGCTCCCAGAGAGTTGCCCAGTCCGTTATTGAAGAGATTGATGCCGAGTTGCTTGCTCTTGCTGCGGTCAACGCTGGCGAAGCGCACCTTGAGGAGAATCTGAGGTTCCGCGGGCGGCACCTCGACATCCAGCAGATTGACGACTTTGCCGACAGTGGAGGCGATCTGGACCGCCCGGTCAGAGTTATTCAGATTCTTGACCGTGCCGCGGAGAAAGATGACGCCATTTTCGGAGGTAATTCTCAGGGTTTGTCCGGGAAGTTCCGTTCTGAGTTCGCGGCGAACCGCTTCCAGCCCATCGTTGGCAGACGCAGCGCTCGGACGAACCCTCACATTGAAGAACTGCCGGCCGCCGGTTGTATCCCAGACAATCAGGCTGGTTTCTCCGGCGGCTTTGCCGCTCACCAGTGCCTCGGTTGGGCTCATCATCAAGACCTGGGCGAACTCGCCCAAGCCTAGACTGATCTGCTGCACCGGCCGCGCAAAATCGACCAGCACGGATTTGCCCACCGCAACAGAGAGATCGTTTGCGGAGTCATCGCTGGAAATCCTGGGCGATTGAGAGATAGGCGCTGAACTCTGTGCCTGCATGACCGGCCCGGCGCAGACAACAATAGACAATGCACTGAAACATGCGATGGCAATGCCAGGTTTCACTCTCACTGTTTTTCCTCAGGACGAGAGAATTTCTGCTCGCTTCGCTGCGATCCGTTGATTACTACAATCGAAAAGGTCTTGGCCGCAGGCTGTTGAGCGACCTTGGCTCGATTGACAATCTGCGTTTTTACTGGGGCCTTGTCGTTCCCGAAGAGGCTGCCCAGGGCAGTGCCCGGGATTTTGGCGACCAACGTGTCCAGCGGGTTGCGTAGCACGAGTTGGATATGCATTTGATTGGTGGCCAGGTTGAGGACTTCAGCCTGCTCAGGAGTTACTTCCAGGTTGACCACCTGCACCGGCTTGGCTTTGCCTTCAGCGTCCTTCTGAATATCCGTACCGGCCGACAACACCTCAATATTCTGAAGAATTGTCTCCACCTGTGTTCCTTGAGACGGATTCGAGCCTCCCGGAGGAATACCCGAAATAAGAACGTCCACGCGCATTCCGGCAGTCACGAATCCAGCCACGCCGACGACATCATCAACCTTGACCGCACTGGCTCTCATACCCCTTGGAATAGTGGCTGCGAGTCCACCACCGGAGCCGGCGGCGGCCAAGCGGCCCTCCAAAATGGGCTCACCTTGATAAAGGTCGGAAACCACGCCACGGCCAATGGCTCCCTTGAAGTCTTGAATGGCGCCTTTGGGAAGCTGCCCTGCAATCGCCGTGGTGGTCAGGTCGGCGGCGCTGAGAACAGTTCCGAGTTTGATGTCCGCTTTTGCCGCGACCACGTTCGTGGTAGTAACCGGACGCGTCGCCGACAACTGGTTACGGAAGACGCGGTAAACGAGAAAGGCACATGCGAGTGCAAAGACGAAAGCGATGAGGAGAACAGTTAGCACCCTTCGGTTCATTCAGAATCCTGTCAGAACTGGCTGTGCGGCCAGTTCCGCCTTCCTGTCACCTAAAACACTTGCTCGGCCAAAGAAAGCGGCAATTCAATCCACGCCGCATTGGGGGATATGCCCGAAAAGCGCCTGACGAGTGTGAACGCGTGTTTAGAGTAACACCCAATAGCCGTACCCACGCCCTCTTCTTTGGTCACCTGTACGCGAGGTACCAAAAGAGCTACGAGGTGGGCACTAACGGGTCATGCCCGAAATTGCGGCAAGTATAAAGAGCCAAGAAAAGGATGGATATTCCGACAAGCATTCCCTCGGCGGCTAAAGCCCCATTGATTTGATTACGCTTGCGGCGCGGCTGAAGCCGCGCCCCTTCAAAGCAAATAGATGTCCGTTTGTGTAACGGACGACACTAGCTTTAAAGATCGTGAAGTAGCTTGCAACTGCTTTTCAGCAATCCAGAGAGTCACCGAGGCGCCTCCGCCACTGTAAAGTAGGATCAGGCGGAATCAGGGAGGGTGTCTATCCGGATATGAGGTCTTCCCAAACGATTACGATTTTTGACCAGCGGCCGCAACCGAGCCAGAAGACAACTTCCTTTGTGCTCTCGACTCTGGCTCATGGCGCAATGTTGGGACTGATTTCTTGGCAGATCATGTATGCACCTAAGATCGAAGGCCGCATGATTATCACCGAGCGATATTCCGTACGGCGCCTGGACCTGCACAGCCCTGAGCCGCGGATGGAACGGGAGGCCGCGAGCGACAGCATGTATCCTGGCCCGTGGCCCAGGGAAAAAACACAATCCGATGACAAAAAGACGGCTGCGCCGGCCCCGGTTCCGCGGCAGATTGCACAGCGAACGCCGGCGCCCCACACGCTGGTGCAACCGGATATTCCTCCCAACCTGCTGCTCCTGCAGGAGACCCCGATCCCCGCCGTGCTGCTGTGGTCCGCGCAGAAACTCCCAACTAAAAGGATCGTTCCGCCTCGACCACATGAAGCCACGGCCGCCGACGTGAGGCCCTCCCTCGATTCTCCCAATGAGGAAGCAAAACTGGCGGACCTCGCTATCTCGTCGAGCGATTCCGACACGGCAACCCAGGCGCTGTCCCCGAGCACCACTTCGCCTGTCGTTATCGACAATCCCGAGTTGAAGCAACAGGTTCCTGAAACAGCATCGAAGACAACTGACCAGCCAACTCCCGCTGCGGCGATGTCGCGCTCTGACCTTCATATGCCGGAAGGATCCGCCATGTTGCCGCCCGCCAACCAGACTGCGCCGGCGCCGGCTGGCGCTACGCTGGCGAGCAAGCTTTCAGGGAGTTCCTGGCAGGAGGGGAACGGCGACCCACCCAGCAAGAAAAGCGAAAGCGGCGCGGGGCGGAATTCAGACGATCCGGGGAAAAAGCCAGCCCCCACAAGCGGAGCTGGCACGCAGAATGCTGCCAAAGCTGGGCCTGCACAGGTAGCCGGCACTGGTGCCAGCCCAGGAAAAGCGCCTTCGGTCGACCATATTACCCTGCCGAAGAACGGCCAATTCGGAGCGGTTGTAGTGGGATCATCGATGGAAGAAGAGTATCCGGAAACGGCCGGACTCTGGAACAGCAGGCTGGCATACACCGTTTACCTGCATGTAGGCCTGGCGAAAAACTGGATTCTCCAATATTCACTTCCGCGCTCCGACGATGCCGCGGCGGCAGGAAACATTGCCCGTATCGGGGCTCCCTGGCCGTATCACATCGTGCGGCCCAATCTTTCTCCCGACGAGATCAATGCAGACGCCCTCATGGTTCACGGATTTTTGAACGAAGCCGGCCGCTTTGAGGCTCTGGCCGTCGTCTTTCCTCCGAAGTTCGCGCAGGCGCAGTTTGTTCTGGACTCGCTCAAGCAATGGCAATTCAGGCCCGCCACGCAGAATGGGCGGGATACCAGAGTGGAAGTGCTGCTGATTATTCCCGAAGAGACTGAGTAAAACAATCGGCCGGTCCAATGGATTGGACCGGCCGGAATGTGGAGGCATCTTTCCTTCACGCTCCTAAGTGGCGTCGTTGGGAATCAGCCGGGGAGAGGTGAAACTGGTCGAGATTGCCAGGAAGATGTCGTTCAAGTTCACTACCGTGTGCGCCGGGTCCACGCAGTTTGTGTCGACATTGCTTCCGCTCTGGTTGTAGTCTGAGTAGAAATTCAGCAAAGAACTGGCGATATCTTCCATCGTCACGCATGGGATGAACGAAGAGCTCGGCGGCGAGATAGCGACGTTGTAAGTACCGTTGGCAACCTTTGTCGTATCGGTGCTGTTGTAGCAACCCGAATCTTCTGAGCCGTAGGCGACCGAGAACACCGTGGTGGGATTGCCCGACAAGGTCGCTGCATACTGGGCCGCCACGATCGCCTGCTGGCACTGGTCCTTGGTCGACGGGTACGCCCCTGTGCTATTCACTGTGGAATACCCAAGAGAAGACGAAACGGTAGCCGGAGTGAGATAAACCGCGCCGGTTTGCGCCGCGGTGCTCGTTCCGCAAGTTTTCAGAGAGTATTGACTCCCAGAGTAGGTTCCACCGTTGCAGCCGACACTGGTGTTAGCCGAGGAATTATTTGGGAACTGATTCGCAACGAGATTCGCCTGGCCATCGCTGAGGAAGATGAGCGCGTTTTTTCCCCCATACAATTTCTGTTCGGCGATAAGCGCCGCCTGCGCGGCATAGATTGATCCGGCATAGTAGGTATTACCCATACCGCTGTTTACGATGCCCTGCGTGTAGGTCAGGCAACCCTTTGTGCCGGTGGCGCCGTTAAACCCTGTCGCTTTGACAAGGGAGGAACTGTGGTTCAGTGTGTCCGAGCTGGTAGGGTCGTAATAATCGCTCACGAAACCATTCGCATCCGCATCGGTGGCGGCGTTGGTAACGCCGGTTCCAGTGACGGGATATGTGACCTCGTAGGTCGCGGTCCATGGCGTCTTAGGAGAATTCGTCTGGGTATATGTCATTGGCGCGTAGGACGACAACCCTGGCATAGGCAAGGTGTAGGGCAAGGCCGTAGGGTTGCCGCTGCAATCGATGTCATCATGCACCGTGGCCGTCGATACGTTTGGAAATGTGAACAGAGCCACGCGGATATTCGCCTTGTCCACGGTGCAACTCGCTTCGCCCCCAGGGCAGGGATGCGTGGCTTCCAGCCAGGTCTGTACGCCATCCAAAGCGCACTGGAACTCCGTGACTCCGCCGATGCACTGGGAGTCAGCGGTATTCATCGATCCCGTAGAGTCGATGATGATCGCCACGTTCCAGGGCTCCGCGGAGCCCTGCATCGTCGCGGTCGCCATGGCGCTGACTGGAATCGTCGGGAAGCCGAAGATCCGCATGAACCACGTCGGCACGTTGGCTGTCTGCGTGACCTTGACGGCGTTTGGGGCTGTTTTGTTCGTGCCGGACCTGATGCACAACGTGCCCTTCGGCAGCATCAGCGCGTCAAGGCATGTCGTCGTCACAACCGGAAGAGCGGTTCCCACGAGGGGGTTGACGTTTGAATCTCCTTTTGTGGCGCTATACTGATTCGCGACGGACGTTGAATTCACGGTTTCTGAGCTGGAGTAGTACACGTCTCCCGCCGCCGCCAACGCCGCCGCATTGACGGCACTCTGGAGCTGGCTGTGAACAGCATAGGCATGACCCACATCGATGGTCAACGCGCCCACACCCAGCAGCGCCATAAAGCCTCCCACAGCCCAGACCATCACCTGCCCGCTCTGGTCGTGGAACGCTCTCCGGATAAAAGAAATCCCGATCGTTCTCATTGAACTTGCCTCCATGATTCTGCGGTTAGTACTCATACTCCGTTACCGTTGCGGAAAGCAGGCACCCGCTGGGCGCATAGTTCTTCCCGTAGATTGCGAGATTGCAAGGATAAGTGGCAGTCACCGTCACGGGGAGGGTCTGCGCAGCCTGCAGAGCCGTCACAGCGCCAGTGCATGAATTCCCGGTCTGCGGCGAAGGGGTGACTCCATTTATCGAGATCGTGACCTTGATCTTTCCCGGTGTGAGGGTCGGCGCGGCGCTGTCTATCGCGGTGGCAGTGTCGGCACAGGGGTCTAAGGTGCTGGTTCGGATTAGGGCCAGATGCCGCGCTCCGGCGTCCACGGCCTGTGACAGTGTCAGTTGGTTCATGACGGCGACCCCAAACGTGAAGATGGCCGTCATGATGATCATGAACAGCGGCAGCACCAAGGCAAACTCAACCAGCGCGTTCCCCTCGCAGCCGGCGCCAGACCGCTCACCGGTGGGGCGGGTTTCGATGTCCTCGCCCGGCCATGCCGCGAGACGGTTTATAACTCGTGTGAGCGCCGGGATTTGTCCCCGCTCACCTCTTGGAATATTCATCGTCTTCCTCCAGGCTCCGCCTATCGCTCAATCCGGGCTCGGCAAGACCACCTGTAGCCAAACATCTGCAAATTTTGGGGCCCGCCCCACGGGTCATGGGGAACTAGTGTTTGCTCTTCCGGAGCCACTGCAGAAACTTATCAAGCGTCTTCCGGTCAACTCCGTCAGCCAGGGGATCGTGTTCCCGGCGAGAATTCTGCGCCTCTGGAAGGACAAACTGGAGGCCCACGCCATCGTTGCCCCAACGGACAGCCCTGGAATTCACAGAGATCGTGCGATCTGCGCCTTCATCGACGGCATCCGTCCTTTGCAGCGTCATCCTGATCAGCGTGCCCGGGTACCAGCGCTCCTCGGTCAGCAGGAACAATCCGGTCGAACTGATATCCCGGATGCCGTGCTCCACCGGAGGGGCGCCGGTCCAGTAATAAGCAGCCAACTGGGGCAACGGCAACCGTTCTGCCTTTCGCTTATCCCCGGAGAACCATTTCTCGAACCGCTTTCTCAGAGAGCTCAGGTTGTCCTTGCCAAGTACAAAGCCGTTCACTTCAACCGGCTGTAACGATTTTGGGTGCTCCTGTTTCAACCGGCCTTCCATTTCCTCGGCCAGGCAGATTACAAGGCGATCGTCCGGCTGGGTTTGCGAGGTATAGATTGTGTGGGCCGGCAGCACCAAGACGCTTGCGGCCAGCGTTTTAAATGAGTCGATGCGAAATGCGGGAAAAGACTCAATCATGTCGATGACTCGATACTCCTCGTCCAGATAAACCAAGTCCAGAGGGAAATGCAGGCCCACTTCGGGAATTCCTCTGGACGGAACCAGCCAGAGTCCCTCATCGAACTTGAATGCGAGCTTTTCAACCAAATCCCTGACGTCCGCAAGCCGAGTATCCGCAATGGCAACCCCCAAGCTGAGGAAAGATTCGCGAGTCTCGTTGTATACACAGTACTTCCTTGATTCCATTTTGTCCCCCGCCGTCGGCGAGATCCCGCAATCGCGTGTTGCCATAAAACTCCTGTTGGCGGCTCAACCCTTTCAGCCCGGTCAATTGTCCATGAACTTTCTTTCTCTGAGATCGGCAGACTTCACGCTGACTCTGCTTCCTCAGGGACGAAGGAGGCGGCTGCACTGACCGGAGAACTGGGCGAGAACACGCTTCGTGCGCCCTGAATCTGGACAGTACTCAGGTGACACCCGCCGCCAAGGCGGCGGGCTTGCCCGGCCAATAGGACTGCCGATGCGCTAGTGGGTTTTCTGTTGCCTTCCGCGCCACCGGTCCACAGATTAACCCCTTGCTACTTGACCCGTGTGCGACGGCGCTGGATAAGGATGACCAACACGATCACAAACACCACGCCTGCGACAATCCGGATAATCGTGACATTGTCCATTTATCGTCTCTCCCTTCTCTCAATGGTTGAGCGTTTTGAACGATTCCGACATAAGAATAACCGCCGGACCCAAAGTTACAAGAAAAAGTGAGGGGAAAATGAACAATACAAGCGGGAAAAGTAGCTTAATGGTTGTCTTAGCCGCCATTTCCTCCACTTGCTGAACGCGCTTGGTTCTGAGGGTCTCGGAATGAACTCGCAATGTCTTGGCAATGCTGGTTCCAAACTGTTCCGATTGAACCAGCATGGAGACAAGACTGCGCACACTATCCTCGCCGGTGCGCTCAGCCATGTGCTTCCAGGCATCGGAACGGGGGCGTCCGGCACGCTGCTCCAGGACAACGATGTTCAATTCGTCGCTAAGTTCCGGCTGGACATTGCTCAATTCCTGGGCAGTACGCATAGTCGCCTGATCCAGGCTCAACCCAGCCTCGATGCAGATGACCAGCAGGTCGAGCACATCCGGCAGGCCGAGCCGAACGCGCTTTTGCCGCTTGGATATCTGCCTCCCCAGCCAGAAATCCGGCACCAGAAATCCTAAACCCAAGGCTGTGGCATAAATAAAGAAGGCGCCTTGGCTCGCAAGTCCGGTGACCAAAGCCAAGATACAGAGCACGAGAGGAACCAATACCTTGGCGCCATAGAATATTTTGACTGCGGAGTCCGTGCGGTAGCCAGCCCGGATGAGACGCTGCTGAACCACAGAGGATTCCGCTTGGCTTCTCGGCAGGATGCGCTCGAAACGCTCTACCACGCCGCCCAGCGAAGCGCCTCCCTGCTGAATAGTGTCCATTAGGGATTTCTTTGGCACAGCTTGCCCCGAGATCGCGCTCGATATCCGCTCGATCATGGCTTCGCGATAGAACAGGAGAAGCCCACCGCTCGCAATCAAAAGAAAAACGGCACAAAAGGCAAAGATCGCAATTCCCATACGGTCCCTTCAAACGTCCATGTTGACGATCTTGCGAATGATTAAACCGCCCACTATGATCATGCCGCCGGCGATATAGAGGAGCTTTACGCCGATCGGGCGGGTCCACAAAACGCTCATCAGGTCGGGGTTAGCGATGTACAAGGCCAATCCGAGAAGCAGGGGCAGAGCCGTGAGAACCCACCCTGTCAGGCGTCCCTGAGCGGTGTGAACCCTGACCTGCCGTCTGAGGCGGAATCGCTGCCGAATGATCTGAGACGTATTGTCCAGCACCTCGGCAAGGTTTCCTCCGCTTTCCTTTTGGATCAGTATGGCGGTAGCGACCATTCTCAGATCCTGCAACGGAACCCGGGCGATCAGGTTTTCCATAGCGGTTTTCAGCTCGAGACCATAGTTCTGCTCCTCGAAACACACCCGGAATTCGGTGCCGACGGGGTCGGGGCACTCGCGCCCCACCAAACCCATTGCCGCACTGAAACTATGTCCGACGCGAAGAGCGCTGACCATCATGTCAAGCGCCTCCGGCAGTCCCTCTTCAAATTTGGCAAAGCGTTTGTTGCGCTTGATGATAACGAAGCCCAAGGGCGCAAAACCCAACACCGCCCCTACCACCAAAGCAAAGACATCCTGCCTGGTTCCCATTTGTATCAGATATGCAGGAAACACAAAGGCGGCGATGCTCATCAGAATCAGCCCCCCCGCAGTCCACTTGAGATTGGCCTGATAGAGCAGGATACGCAGGCGTGGCGCCAACTCGATCTTCAGCAGCGAACGATGGAGCCAGGGAATGGCGCTGAGCAACTCATTCTTGCGAAGATCGACGATCTGGTCGCGCGACTGCGGTGTGCCCGCAGCCAGAGCCGAGTCCAGCGTGGCGAGGACTTGTTTGGCCTTCTCCGAGGCGCCCACTCCGCTTGCAATCAACAGCAGAGCGGTAACCACAAACACTCCGAGAAACACGGTCACTAAGAGCAAATTCATATTTCTACGACCTCTGCCCGCTCAGTTGACTTCCAGTGAATGCTCGAAAAGGCTCGGCGGGAGGATTACGCCGGAAATGCGGAGCCGCTCGAGGAACTTGGGACGGATATGGCTCGGCTGGAATGTGCCGATCACCTTGCCGTCGGGGCCGATTCCTTTCTTGTTGAAAGTAAAGATGTCCTGCATGCTGATGACGTTCTCTTCCATGCCGGTGATCTCGGAGATACAGACTACTTTGCGCGTGCCGTCGCTCATACGGGAGACCTGAACGACGATGGTAAGCGCCGAAGCGATCTGCTGACGAACGGTCTTTTCCGGCAGATTCATGCTGGTCATGGCAACCATCGATTCAAGCCGGGTGAGAGCGTCGCGCGTTGTGTTTGCGTGAATCGTAGCCATCGAACCTTCGTGACCGGTGTTCATTGCCTGGAGCATGTCGAAGGCTTCTTCTCCACGCACCTCGCCAATGATGATGCGGTCGGGGCGCATACGGAGGCTGTTGATGAGCAACTGCCGCTGGCGGATCGCTCCCTGCCCTTCGACGTTGGGCGGGCGGGTTTCAAGACGCACGATGTTTTCCTGCGCCAGCCGCAATTCGGCCGCGTCTTCGATCGTTACGATTCGTTCGCTCTGCGGAATGTACTGCGACAGGATGTTCAGGAAGGTGGTTTTGCCGGCGCCGGTTCCGCCGGAGATGAGTATGCTGATTTTTGCGCGCACCGCGGCGGCCAGCACTTCCATCATTTCCGCTGAAATGCTCTTCAACTGCACCAGTTGATTGGCGGCCAGGGGGCCTGTTCCAAAGCGGCGGATGGACAAGGAAGGACCGTCGAGCGCAAGCGGCGGAATGATGGCATTGACGCGGGAACCGTCGGGTAAACGGGCATCGACCATCGGTGAGGACTCGTCCACTCTGCGGCCTACGCGCGACACGATGCGGTCAATGATCTGCAGCAAGTGGCGATCGTCGCGAAAACTCGTATCGACCTTTTGAAGAAGCCCTCCGCGCTCAATGAAGACATGATCCTTGTCGTTCACAAGAATGTCGGAGATCTTCATATCCCTGAGCAGGGGTTCAAGCGGACCAAGGCCAAAAACCTCGTCGAGCAGGTCGGCCTGAATTCTCTCCTGCTCGTCAAAACTCAACGGAACCCGCTGGCTGCTGATGATCTCGTTTACCATGCCGGCCACTGCCTGCCGAGCCTGGCTGGAATTGACGCGCGACAATTTTTCCAGATCCAGCTTCGAGATCAGGGTCCGATGGATTTCCGCTTTGAACTGGTCGAGATTCAGTTGCTCCACTCTACACCATCCATAAAAACAGAGTCCTCATCCGAAAAGCTTGAACCCTTTTTTCTTTTCCGGGTTTAGAGGCAAGCCGCATGCGGATCTGGCCATCTGGCGGATCGTCCGCGAAATGGGCGAATTTCCTAGCGTGAGCGGGGTAGCCGTGTTCTGCGTCTCCCGGACGGCGGCATAATCATTGGGAATCTTCCACTGCGCCGGCCTGGTGAGCGCCTTCGTAATATGCTCTTCATCGACTTCCAGGGAGCGAGGGTTATACCGGTTGATTACAATTTCGAGTTTGGGACCGCGCCCAGTAAAGAACTCTGTGACCAGGCGATTCGAGTTGCGCAATTCCGCAATGCCGACCTGGGTGACCAGATAGACGGTGGAGGATTCATCGAAAAGCGCCGTACCGGCTAAATCGAGCCTCGAACCCGCATCGACCACCACATAGTCGAAGCCCTGCCGCGCAACGGCGAGCAGCTTGTCTACAGCTTCGTTGGAGACAGGCGCCTGGGCGAATTTGCCTGGGGCCGCAAGCACACTCAACCCCGAACTATGCTTGGTGAGCAGCGTGGAGAGAAATGTCGAATCCAGCCGGCTGAAATTCTGAAGCGCGTTGACGGTCGAGTACTGGGCCGTGATGCCGAGACCAAGCGCCGCGTCTCCAAGGGGGAGATCGAGATCGATCAACAAGGTGCTCTTGCCGGACTCCTTGGCAAGCGACACCGCAAAATTGGAGGCGAGGGTAGTGACTCCGGCGCCGCCTTTGGCGCCTAGAAATACAAGCAACCTGCCAATTGTCTTCCTTGTAAGACTGACCGCCGGACGGCGAACCGAGGCCCGGACCAGAGCTTCGTCCATGGCGCCGGGAGCCAGGGGCAAGGTCAAAAACTCGCGAGCTCCAGCACGCATGCAGCGGACCAGCAGTTCCGCATCGGCCTGCGCCGAATAGACCATCACGGTCGCGGTACCACTGGTGCAGACGCTCTCCACCAGATCGAGGGCATATTCCGGGTTGCTGTCCAGGTCGACGATGACGACGTCGTAGTGCTGCTCCAGCAACCGCGCAACATCGTCGAGGTCGGGAGGATACGAGGAGAACTCCCGGGTCACGGCAGCCTGCGAACCCGCGAGGGCGCTGGCGACCTCCCTGCGGCGGTGCTCCTCCGGACCTATCAGCGCAATCGACAAGACGCTGGAACCAAGAGACTCGGAATCTTGAATATTGGTAGACATCGCTAAACTGCCACTCCCTGGGGTTTGTAACTTTCCTGCTGGTTGACTTGAGCTAAACCTGTATTTCAACTGTGGACTGGCCATGACAAACACCCCGTTCCTCAACGGGCAAAGAAGGAAAGCATCGTTCCGATTGCGATCGCCGGGGCATAGGGCATCTTGCGCGCAAGGGGGTTGGAGAGAACCAATTCAGGATGGGGACGCATTCCCCGCGCCTTAAAGCTGAAGAGAAGATCGCCCGTCCCCTTGATCATCTCACCCATAAATCCGCCAAAGACAGCCCAGCACAGGGCCATGATCCCCCCGGCGATACCGGTAATCACCAACGCCAGCACCAACTGCGCCGGACCGATCCAAGCCCCGATAGCGGCACATAGCTTCACATCGCCCATCCCCATGCCGCCCATCCAAGCGAGAATGCCGAAAAGCAGGGCGCCAAGTCCAAGACCGGCAAGGCTTTGGCCGATTCCATTCCAGCCCTGGAGCCAACCGGATACCGCGATCCCTGCGACCAGGAAAGGAAGCACTAGCCAGTTCGGGATGCGCCGGTTGCGCAAATCCGTGAAGGTCGCCACAGCGAGAACGATGAGAGTCGGCCACCAGGCGAACGAATGCATCGGCGAAATCCTTCCTTCCCATCTCAGACTATATTAAGATAGCAATTCTCCCTCCAAACCGGTGAAGGGCATGAAAGCCTGAATCCAGAGCGTTTAGCGGCACTCGAGCGCAGGTCGGTGTGCACGGCTGTTTACAGGTGGCGTCTCAATGTGACGCAGGCGTTACACATCCTGCCGGGGACGCCAAGCCCTGAAAACAGCATCGGATGCCGTCCAGAGTCGGTTCAAACCAGGAGAAACCGGAGTGCCGGGCAAGCACTGTATCCACCGCCAGCCCAAAACCGGTCCGGCGTCAGCCGATAGGTCATGATAACCCCGCCAAACTGGGGGCAAATCCAAAAAAGTCGAGGGCGCGGTTCGGGACGAGAACCAAGTCACACAACAGGCGCCGCGTAGAAGCTTATGGGGAGTAACCGCGCGAATTTGGCTGGTGAACGCGGAGATCGCAGCACCGGACCGGCGCCATGAAGATCGCGGCCGAGGAGCGCAAAACTGTAGATGGAAACCAAAGAAAGAAAAGGCTTTAGATAACTATTATGGAAAAATTTGCCAGCAGCTGCGAACATCGTCAAGCCATTCGCAGGCGCCAGCCGCCGGATGAATCACGCAACTCTCGCTTGGTACGCCGGCGAAGCAGGTAATTGAAGCTCGTTACCAATGTGTCATTCCCGTGGTACCTAGGTGGCATTGACGCATTTGGAGCGGTCTACGAAACTTGAGGTGAAGTCTCCACTTCAGTCTTCCACAAGAGTGGCATGTCAGTACAGAACGAGACTGCTCTCCCGGCTTTAGTCGGGTTTCCTCTTCTACCTGATCGGTAACACTTCTACGTCTAGCGCCTGTGAGGGAACGATGTAGCACTTAGGTAACATTGAAGTAATTGTCGTGGATCGACGATAATCAAAGAGGTTTCATGTCGCTTCGGTACCACCTCTCCATGAGGAAACCCGAACGGTCAGAGACACTCCCAACGCCGCAGTGGCGGAAAGGTATGACGACCTGGACCCCGCTTCACGTTGCGTAAGTTGGTAAGATGCGCTGTTTTCAAGTGGCGCAGTCAAGGAGATTAACCACTCATGACCCGGATCGGACTTTACTCGGAAGACAGTACGCTGCAACCTCTTCTTTCTTCTGCCTTGGGGAAGGAATTTCAGGTTTTTTTAGAGTCGAATGAGGACGGAATCAACCACTTGGTCCGCGCGGGAGAGTGTGACGTACTGATTCTCGATCTGGACTCGAAACACGACTCCTTGCAAAGCCGGCTTGAGTGCTCCCGGAGCATGATCGCATCCCATATTCCGTCGGTGATTCTGGCCGACGATGCGCTTAGGTCCACAGCGTTCGAGCTTGTTCGGATGGGCGCTTATGGATACTGCCGCAGGCCGCCTTCCATTCGAGATCTTAAAATCATGCTGAGCCGGGCGAGCGAGAATTTCTCACTCAAGAGGCAGCTCAAGACCGCACAGGAGCAACTGGAGCATGGTGGCAGTTGCGACCGGATGATCGGGTCCAGTCCGCAGATGCAGCACGTTTATCAACTCATTCGTCGCGTAACCGACCTCAATGCCTCCGTGCTGGTAACCGGCGAAAGCGGTACCGGCAAAGAACTGATCGCCCGCGCCATTCATAACATGGGCATTCGCTCAAACCTGCCGTTTGTAGCCGTTTCCTGCGGCGCCATTCCTGAAACTTTGATTGAAACCGAGTTGTTCGGGCATGAAAAGGGAGCCTTCACCGGTACGGTGGGCGCGCGCGAAGGCTATTTTGAACAGGCGGGCGAAGGCACTCTTTTCCTCGATGAAATCGGGGATTTGAGCCTGTATACGCAGGTCAAACTGCTGCGCGTTCTGCAGCAGATGGAATTCAGCCGCCTGGGCAGCAACCGGCTCATCCCGCTGCGGGCGCGCCTGATTTTCGCCACTCACCAGGATCTTGATGAAATGGTGGCCCAGGGAAAATTCCGTCAGGACCTTTATTACCGCATCAACGTCATGAGGATCGATTCGCCGCCGCTCCGGGAACATCCGGAAGATATCTCCAAGATTGCGACGCATTTTCTGCGGCACTATTCCAAGATGTACCAAAAGCCAATGGAGAAGATCGACCCCGATGCGCTGGCCGCGCTCGAGGTTTATCCGTGGCCCGGAAATGTGCGCGAGCTTGAAAATGTGATTCAGAGCGCCATCATCCTGGCGCACAAAGAGACTCTTCGCGCGGAGGATTTGCCCCTGAAAATACAGGAGATACAGGAAGAGAATGTCGTCGAATTCGGCGACTTCCATCCTGTGGGCTCCTTTGAACGGCAGCTTCGCGACTACAAGGTCAAGCTGGCGGTAACAGCCGTCCGCGAAAACAATGGAAACAAGACGCTGGCCGCCCGCAGCCTGTGCATTTCCCGAGCTTATCTGCATCGGCTGATCCGTCTTGCCGAGCCGGGCACGGTCTTTGAACAGGACGCGCCGGAAATCATCAAGTCGGCGTAACTGCGACACCGAACATTTGCCGGATGCAAGGCGGGTTTTCGGGCCGTGCCGCTGAGCCAATTCGAAGCAACCGCAAGGCACGGGCGCGGATTCTAGCGGAACTCTGCGCCTACTCAATCGAAATTTGCCCGATTCAATCACCCCTCTTCAAACACGCGAATTTGTGCGTGTTGGCGAGATGCTGCCCCGACTCTGGGCCGGGAAGCACATGCCTACTCCCACGACTCCTCTGCCGTCCGTGATGCTTGCACTGGATTGCACTTTCCGCAAGGGTATACACTGCCTTTTTGAGTTCAGAGCCATAGAGACATGCCTGTTGAAGAAAAACTTTGTATGTTGAGCTACACTTGCGGCCCGAGCCGCCCTCTGCTAGACCTGACTATCGGCGACCTTTTGCACCGCACTGCCGACCGCTTCCCCGACCGGCTGGCGGTAGCTTCGTGCCACCAGTCGCAGCGCCTTACCTGGGCTGAGCTGAGCGCCGAGGCCGACCGCGTGGCCAGGGGCCTATGGTCGCTGGACATACGCAGGGGCGACCGCGTTGGCCTGTGGTCTACCAACTGCATCGAGTGGATCGTGATGCACATGGGCTGCGCCCGCGCCGGAGCCGCGCTGGTGAACGTGAACCCGGCCTACCGCTCCCACGAACTCCAGTACACGCTCCAGAAATCGCGCATGAAGGCTCTATTTCTGTGGCACAAGGACAAGCGCGCGGACTATGAGGAGATTCTGGGCCGGGCGCGGCACGGGCTCATGCTGGAACTGGAGCACACGGTTTATTTCGACTCGCCCGAGTGGCCGGCCTTCAAGGAGGCCGAAGGCCAGCTCCCCGCCTACGTTGCAGCGGGCGATGTGGCCAATATCCAGTACACCAGCGGCACCACGGGACTGCCCAAGGGCGTGATGCTGACGCACCACAACATTGTGAACAATGGTCAGTTCCTGGCCCAGGGCTTCCACTACACCGAGCAGGACCGCATCGTTGTGCCGGTTCCCTTGTTCCACTGCTACGGCTGCGTGATCGGCACCATGTCCGCACTGAATACCGGCGCGGGCATCATCCTGCCCAATTGGACCTTCGACGCCCGCGCCACCCTCAAGGCCATCAACGACGAAAGCGCAACCTCGGTCTATGGAGTTCCGGCCATGTACGTGGCCGAAATGGCGCTGCCGGAGTTTGCAAGCTACGACTTGACCAGCCTGAGGACGGGCATGATGAGCGGCGCGCCCTGCCCGGTGGAGCTGATGAAGCGAGTGCTGGACGAGATGCACTGCCGCGAGTTGGTCATCGCCTACGGACAGACCGAAACCTCTCCAGTGGTGACGATGAGCGACGCCGACGACTCGATCGAGATTCGCGTGAAGACGGTGGGCCGCGCCATGCCGCAGACGGAGATTCAGATCGTCTCCACCGTGACGGGCGAACCCCTGCCCACCGGCGAGCAGGGCGAGGTTTGCGCTCGCGGCTACGTGGTGATGAAGGGCTACGACGGCGATCCGGAAGGCACCGCGCAAGTGGTTCACGCCGACGGATGGCTGCATACCGGCGACTTGGGCATCATGCACGACGATGGATGCATCCACCTGACTGGCCGCTCGCGCGATGTAATCATCCGCGGCGGCGAGAACATCTATCCCCGCGAGGTGGAGGAGTTTCTCTACACCCACCCCAAGGTGGACGAGGTGCAGGTGGTCGGCATCCCCAATGCGCGGCTGGGCGAGATTGTGGTGGCATGGGTGCGGCTACGGCCGGGCGTTGACGCTACGGAAGCCGAGATTCGCGAGTTCTGCAAGGGGCAGATCGCCTACTACAAAATCCCGGAGCACATTCGTTTTGTGGACGAATTTCCGGCCACGCTCTCAGGCAAAATACAGAAGTATAAAATTCGCGAATTCGAGATTGAAGCCCGCGGGTTGCAGCACGAGGCGAACGCAGCAACGGCCTGATAAGCGCGATGCCTCCGATGGCATATTGCCCATCGGAGGCATTTTGAACACAACAACAATCTGTGAACAGCGTCTCGTTCGCTGACGGCTTATTTTACTCGGGTTGCGGTAAACTCCGTAGCGGGGCGATCAGCTACCACACGGCTGAACTTGATGTTATCGCCGTCGATTTTTCCGGTATAGACCATCCGCATCTCATTGCCGTTGAAGTTCATGACCTGGACAAACGAGATGTTATCGCCATCGATTTTGCCTTCAGAGATATCGGTATCTCCGCGCTGCGTGGTGATTTTGCCTGTCAGTTTTGCGCCATCGACATGAAAGTCGAAGGTAAGAGTTTGCGTGCCCCGTGGCGATTCATACTGAGCGGTCCACTTGCCGTTGAAGTCGGCGGCCAGGACGGTTACGGAACCGAGAACGAGGAACAGAACAGCGAGTAATGCCTTGCGAACCATGAGTTTCCTCCACAAAATTTGCAAATCCTGGCGGAGATTTTCCACACCGCCACTTGCTGATTAAGACGCGAGGCCGCGCAAAAAAGTCTCAACAGGCGGTACGTCGGCAGTGGCAGGATCAGGCCGAAGGCAAGATTCCGTACAGGGATACTGGGGCTGTTGGACTGCGAAATTGGTCATTGCAAGCTGTTTATTTTGAGTGAGTTATGAGTGGATCCACAGTTTTGTGGATGGTCAGACATGGGGCACTCGGTTGCGCTTTGACTGTTTACCAGTTAATTCACTGCAAGGTTTTGAAAATATGGGAGGGGGTGGGGGGGGTGCCCACGCCGTCGTGAAAGTTTCCCCCCACAACCCCAATCTCCTATTGTGCGCCGAAGGAGGTTAATTCTCTGCAACCAGTTGTGGTGGGGCAGACTCGGTAATCTGAATCCCGGCAGGAGTTGAGGCAGAGGGTCGAGCTATCCCAGGTTCCAGAAGCGGAACCTGGGGCACCCGGCACCCTCAGTTGTGAACTGGTTAAGATTTCAAAAACTTAGGGTGCGCCACCCGCCGACTTGCATATCGAAGAGTCGCCCATCGTCGTCGCCCGGAAAATTGGGATGGCACATCATGACACGGATTCCAGTCTAGGCTTGCGTTGACGGATTCTCCTTCGCAGGATAAGGACTCTTCAACCTTGTACGCTGCGCCTTCTGCGGCGTGGCGTCGGTACAGGCGGCAGCAGTGGCGTGGAAAGCTGTTCGTAGAGGGCGAAGAGATACTCGACTCGCTCACGGTCACTGGCGAAGGGTTCGGGGCGGTAGCAACGTTCAACTGCCCGGTCTAGGCGTGTGTGGGCTTGAACCAATTCCGGCGGCATCGTGAGCGGGTCGTAGAGTTGAGCCAAGGTGGAGTCGTTGTGGTGTGCGCGTTCATCTAGGACGGCCTGAGCCAGTTCCTCGACCCTCGCAACGTGCGCTGGAGTTGGATTCTGAGGCCACGGATAGTTGTTGTACACGAGGGTGTTCGAATAGCGGAAATCGGATTTCAGACGACCCGCGACCAGCTTTACCCACGACATGTGCATGGAGGATGTGAGAACCCCAAGGTGGTACCTAGTGAATCCTTCAATGCACAACGTCTCGGTAGCGGCGATGACGGTGGGAGGAAGGATTTGAATGGGTATATATCGCCGCGTCTGCGAGGATGTCTTTGGAATGGCTAAGTAGTCTGTTGTGGGTTGTCGGATTTCACCAAAGAGCGCGGGGGTGGAGGCGAGTTCACGGGTAGTTTCTCTTCTGCTCTCCATCCGGTAGTCATGGACTGCCGCAATGCGGCGTCTGACCTCGGCTGAAGTTATTTGATTGGGAGAAATACCTCTTAGCCACAGACAGTATCGCATTTCTCCATTCATCAAGTCTTCAGCGCCGATGAACCGGCGTACCAACACTTCGTTCGCGGTACTCTCTGCAATCAGGTGTTCACGTTCCTCAGGCGATAGCAAGAGATGCCCTCCGTCGTTCGCCATGTTTCCAAATACAATCGGCGGCGCAACCGACAGCGGTGTAGTCCTCTTTCGAATTGTGGTATTACCCCCCTCAACGAGGTAGGGACTGATATTGGTTACCGTGCTTGCCGGGAAGTTTGTCTCCGTGGCGTCGGGGATGTAGAGGGTCTTAATCGTACGAGATACTTGTGAGAAGCCAATGATGACCACATGTACGTGCGCCTTGCCCCGTGCCTCGCTAGTCCACTCGAATGTTTGATAGGCGAAGTTGATGGTCAAATGAAACGCACCGTAGAGATACTGCCAAAGGATGCCGGGTTGCTCACCTTGCGAGATGGAATTGGTGGAAACAAAGGCGACTTCGATGGGTGTCCCGTTGATATACCGGGCGGCTTTGATGTACCAAGCCGTTACGTAGTCGAGGACACCGGCTCCGGTGATTCCACCAGCCTCCGCTATGACCCGCAGCATATCATCCTTCTGAGACCCGCTCATCAGGCTCTTGCCAACGAACGGCGGGTTGCCGAGCACGTATGAACATTGCGCTGCGGGAAGAAGGTCGCCCCACTCCATGTGAAGTGCGTTGTCAAGTCGGATGTGGGGAGAGTTCCGCAGCGGAAGGCGGACGAACGGCTGCGAGAAGGCTGCAAGAATATGCAGGTTGGATTGGTGGTCCATGAGCCAGAGGGCCACTTCAGCAATGCGGGCAGGCCACTCCTCAACTTCGATGCCGTAGAACTGATGGACATCCACCTGTGAGAGACGGTTGACCTCATCGAGGGTGAATGCCTGCTGGCCGCTATGCTGAGCCTGAAGAACTTCAAGTTCAAGGACTCGCAGTTCGCGGTAGGCAATGACGAGGAAGTTTCCGCAGCCGCAAGCTGGGTCAAGGAATCTGAGTTGTGTAAGCCGCACCCGAAACTGTTCAAGCCTGTTCGCTCGACGACCGGAACGGTCTCTTTCAATTGAAGCGAATTCTTCTCGCAGAGAATCCAGAAAGAGCGGGTGAATCACCCTGAGGATGTCACGTTCACTGGTATAGTGAGCACCAATCTTCCGGCGCTCCTCAGGCTTCATGACCTCTTGGAATAGCGCACCGAAGATGGCGGGGGAGATACGCGACCAATCGAAGTTGGTAGCCGCAAGCAGCGCGGTACGCATGTCAGCGTTGAACGCTGCGAACTGGAGGTGTTCGGCAAACAGCGCACCGTTGATATAGGGAAAGGCTTGGAGGTCTTGGTCGAGGTTGCGCTGCCGTAAATGAGTATCCGTGTTCAGAGTCTCAAAGAGTTCGGCGAGAGCCCTACCCAAGTCGTTGCCGTCAGGATGCGTGTGGTTCTCGACGTAGAGTTTGAACGCCTCTGGCTCGAAGATGTGGGTGTTCTCGGCGAACATGCAAAACAGGACGCGCACGAGGAATCGTTCGAGGTCATGGCCAGTGTACCCGCCTGCCTTGAGTGTGTCGTGAAGGCTCGCCATAATCGTGACGGCTTTAAGGTTGAGTTGGTCGGGTGCCTTGGCGGTGTGAACCTTGTATCCGGGGATGAACGCGAAGTCACGAACGCGGTCGGGGAGTTCATCGAGTGGGAACTCAGTTCTCAGATAGCGACGGGTGCGGAACAGTGGGAGTTCGAGTTGCTCGTCCGGTTCCAAGTCATATAGCGCAAACCTCTGGAAGTCCGAGAGAAGTACGTATCGCGGTATCTCGTCGCCACGGCCCACGGTCTGCAAATCCTGAACGTAGTCGAATGCCTGTGTCTCGGCTGCTTCGAGGCTGGCACCAGCAGTCTTGTGTTCGACGAGAAGCTTGCCCTTCCAGAGCAAGTCAATAAAGCCGTAGGTTCCACGCAGACGGCGGACGGGTTCTTCGAAAGAGGCCACGGTGCGTCGGGGTATGCCGAAGACGAGAAAGAACTCGTTCCAAAAAGTTTGCTTGTCAGCCTGCTCACGGGCGGCTGAAGACCAGTCGCGGGCAAAGAGGACGGCACGCTGATGGATTTCATTCCAAGAAAGACCGGGCATCAGGGGCACCTTCCAAAGACGGATTGGGTTTCAAAATCATCGAACGCAACTTCCGGCGGGTAGCCCAGGTCTCGATTTTGAGACCTGGGATCGGGTAGACCATCCCGCCGCGCTCCGGTCCAGAAGGACTCGATCTCCACGGTACCTATTTCTCCCGTCGCGTAGTGCCGGAAACTCGACCATTGCCATTGCTCCGGCTTCTCGACCAAGCCCCGCTTCACCGGATTCCGATGCATATACCGGATCTTTTCGACGCGCTTCTCTTCGTTATGTACGTTGAAATCGTAGTACCGCGCCTGCCAGAAAGGACGTTCCCTGCTTTGAACGGAAACAGATAGCTTCAAGGCCTGGATCGCCTTGGAAAGGAGCGCCTTCTTCGGCTCGCTGACCAGCAGATGAGCGTGTTCCGGCATGACGACATAGCCGCAGACAACAAAGTCGTAGCGCAGGCGAATCACCTCTAAGGATCGCTCGAATAACTCGCGCGCCGACACCGTGCCAAGGTGCTGAAACCTGTGATAGCAAGTGAAGCTGATGAAGTGAAAGCAGCCGCATTGCTGGTAACGAACTAACCCTTTTGGCATACCCTCATCCTAAATCCAAAGCGGCGGATCGGGGTTCATCGTCTCCCAGGTCTCAAATGCGAGACCTGGGCCACCCGGCCGATGAATGGGGCACAGTCCCGGATACTGTGATGGGTGGGCCATCTGCCATTTCTCCTATTCGTGTAGAGTACGACGTGGACCGGGAGGTCCACGCGACAGCCGGCCAGGAGGCCGGCGCTACCTGTTCTGCTGTCATCACCGGTCCCCAAAAGCGAGGGACCGGTGGCACCCTCATCTCGGCTTGGAAAGAGTGCCGAGGCCAGGGCCACCCGCCTATTCCATTCCATCAATTCGGACTGAGCGGTTCGATGTGATCAATGACAATGGTTAAGGCTGGCCCTTTTCCTTTTTTTAGAGATAGGCCTAACTTAGCCAATGATTTTGAGACCATTTGAAGAGTCACATCCCTTCCAGAATCGCCCAAATCATCATATTCGAGAGTTAAGTTGTAGCGTTTCGTGAGACCGGTCTTATCCTGAACAGGCTGCGGGTAAGAGTCGCGAGACAATATCGATGCAAGTTCCCCGATGGTCGCGCCAAAGTACCGCTGCTTTTCCTGTGTCATTTCAACAGAACCGCCGTTGTAAAGAGGCCATAAACGTAAACCATTGGGGATGATGTCGGTCTGGGATGCCTCTTGCAGCTTTGGGCCATTGTGAGCTACAACAAGATCCCAATAGGGCGCTTGAGACTCGACGACGTGAACCTTTAGCTTGTAGCGCTCACTGAGAAGGTCTCGCAATGCACTGCGAAATAGCGGAAGGTCGCTGCCCTGCGCTTGCCATGCAGCCAGATCCTTCTCCGCCACACGCGCATCTACAACAATTGGTTGTTCGCTGATCCATTTCGGGGCGTTCTGCACTTCTAACAAGCCTGAATTGCTAGTCGCATATGGAGTGTATGCGATTCCAAGCAGGGCGCGTACACTCGTGCCACCACTTTGGTATCCATTCTTGGACGGGTTATCACGGTACATTCCGACTGTCCCCGGCTTCTGGGGGCGAATCGAAGCTACATCGAATTTAAATTGCTTCTCTGTAGCCGGAATGATCGTCTGCTTGGATGTCTTGGCATCTGGATGGCCTTGCGCTGACGCGGTCATGCAAAGCAGCGAAACTCCGATCATTACGCCCAACGTTTTAAGGACAGAGCTGCAAGGTGATTGAATGCTTAGTTTCGTCATTTCCTCTTCTCTTCTCTTCTTGATAAGTTTCCACAGCATAGTATTGAACGATCTCGCCACAAGCGGCGGGTAATCAGAGTCGAACAGTCTGGCGGAACCGTTACGGCAGGTGGCCCACGCACTGATCCCACTATCCATCTTTCCTTCCCAAAAAGGAAAGCTGTGCCCCATCGCGGCTTTATCGCGATGAGTGGGCCGCGAAGTCTCGCCGTCCACTCCGACTCGATTTCAACCACTCCCCGGATTCAGGCATTGGGCATACTGTCTTCCCAATCCCTCTGCGACCTTGTCCGAAAACCCGCTCATCGCGATAAAGCCGCGATGAGCGGGGCACAGTCCCGGATACGGTGATGAAGTGGGCCACCTGCCGCAAAGCGTTCCTCCGCGGCTAAAGCCATCGTTGATTCTGTTGGCTTTATGCGGGGGTTAAAGCCCCCGCCTCCCTCCGAATCGCGTTTTTTCGCAGCCTGTAAAGCCGTGCCCTTTCAAATCGGATAGACGATCATCTGCGTGAGAGACACCATTAGTCCCCTGTCCCAGCTATTCTCTACTCCACCACCTGCAAACTGGTCTCTGCCGTGGCCAGGGAGTTGCCGCCGACCCATATTTTGTAAGTCGTCGGCTCGACGGTGCGCTGGATATCGACGTTGTAGAAGTTCAGCTCGTCAAAGCCGAGGGGAAACGCGACGTGTTTTTGCTCACCGGGAGCCAGGGTAACGCGGGCAAAGCCTTTCAGCTCGCGGACCGGCTGCTCGACGCTGGCCGCGGTGTTGCGGATGTAAAGCTGCACCACCTCGGTTCCGGCCACGGAGCCGGTATTTTTCACGTCCACGCCCACCGCGGTCACCGGCATATGCCCGGATGCAAGCACCTCTCGCACCGGAAGCTGGGCGCGGCTCACAGTCGGCTGCGAGTAGCTGAACCGCGTATAACTCATGCCCCAGCCGAAGGGAAAGAGCGCCGAATTGTCCTCGTCCATATAGCGCGACATGAACCGCTCGCCGGAGTTCAACGGCATGTGGCTCAAGTCTCCATATGCGGGGCGCCCGGTGGGCAGTTGCGCGTAATAGAGCGGCTCCTGGCCGACGGCGCGGGGCAGGCTGGCGGGCAGCTTGCCGGAGGGATTTACGTCGCCGAAGAGCACATCGGCCAGGGCGTGGCCGGCCTCGACGCCGGGGCTCCACGCCTCAAGAATGGCGGGCACATGGGCGGCGGCCCACTTGAGTTCGAGCGGACGGCCGGCAAGAACCACCAGGATCACCGGCTTGCCGGTGGCTACGACCGCTTCTAGAAGTTGCTCCTGAGCGCCGGTAAAGCCCAGCGTGGCGCGGCTCGCGGCTTCGCCCTCCATCCAACTGGCGCTTTCGCCGAGGGCCAGAATCGCCACATCGGCTTTCTTGGCCGTCTCGACGGCTTCGGCAATTGTCTTGGCGTCGTCTGGAGCGGACAGTTGTGCATCGGCGGCTGCGGGGCCAATGAAGTTGACCTGCCGGAGCGCGTTGGCGTCGTCGCCTGAGAGCAGATCGCAGCCCTGAGCGTAGAGCAGCCGGTCGCCCTCGATTTTGCCCAGCCGCTCGGCCAGCGCCTGCCGGAGCGTGACCACATATTTGGGGTCGCCGGCAACGGTCCAGGCGCCGAGCATTTCTCGCTGGTTGTCAGCCAGCGGACCGATCAGCGCCACCTTTTTGGCTTTGGCGGTCAGCGGCAGCAGCGTTCCCACGCCCTCGACCGGATCGTTCTTGAGCAGGACAAAGGTTTCATCAGCCACTTTGCGGGCTACCGCACGGCGCTCGGGCGTGGCGTCGTAGGCCGGCTGCTCCGCGGTGTAGGGGTGATCGAAGAGGCCCAGCGCAAACTTGACGCGCAGAATCCGGCGCGTGGCCTCATCCACCACGCTCTCGGGAATCACGCCCGCGCGCACCTGGGAGGCGATGACCGTTCCGTAGAGATTGCCTTCCATGTCCATATCGACGCCAGCTTCCAGCGCCTTGCGGGCCACGGTGGGGCCATCGCCGATGGAGTGGCTGCGCAGCTCGGCCACCGCGCCCCAGTCGGAGACGACAAAGCCGTCAAAGCCCCACTCCCTGCGCAGGATATGCGTCAGCGTGAAGGGATTGGCAGAGGCGGGAACGCCGTTGATGGAGTTGAAGGAACTCATCAGCGTGGCCGCGCCAGCCTCGACCGCGGCGCGATACGGCTCCAGATAGACCTGGCGCAGCGTGATTTCGCTCATATCCACGGCGTTGTAGTCGCGGCCGGCTATGGCTGCGCCGTAAGCGGCAAAGTGCTTTACGCTGACCGCGACGGAGCCGGGCCGGGCAAGATCGTCCTGCTGGTAGCCCTTTACCCAAGCGCGGGCCATGGCCGAGCCCAGGTAAGGATCTTCGCCGGCAGACTCGACGATGCGTCCCCAGCGCGGATCGCGGGCAATGTCCACCATGGGCGAAAAGACCCAGGCGATGCCGTCGGCGCGGGCTTCAAGAGCGCCAAAATGCGCTACCGTTTCGACCGCTGCCGGATCCCAGCTTGCCGCCAGCGCCAGGGGCACCGGGAAGGTGGTCCGGTGGCCGTGGATCACGTCAAGCCCGAAGATGATGGGAATGTGCAGCCGCGACTTCTCCACGGCGATGTGCTGGTAGTGGTTGGTGGCCTCAGCGCCCACCACGTTGAGCATCGACCCCACCTGTCCCCCGGCAGCCAGCTCGTCGTATTTGAGATTTGAGGCGCCCGGCCCGGTTGCATATCCTGCCGAATATTGCACCAACTGCCCAATCTTCTCGTCGAGCGTCATTTTCCGCAAAAGCGACTCGACGCGCGCATTCAAATCTCGCGAGGCCAACTGCGGGTTAGGAACGGGACGGGATTGAGCAGCGGCTGAGAGCCCGGCAAGACCGGTCAGCAACAGAAGCGGCAGCAGCATACGAAAAGGGCGAAATGAAGATGGCGTCATTGCCGGTGATGATAAACCGTTTCGCGAGTGGCCGTCAGGGGCTTGCGGCACACACCGAATCCCGCTGCCGGGCCAGCCGGCGCGGCGCCTCATTCTTTGAGAAGATATGGCTGGCGAAGGCGGCAACTTTGCCGCTCCTGTTTGCCGCTCCTGGCATCTCTCAATAAAGTCTTCTCGCCGAAGACCTCGAAAATGCTCTACTCTTGCCTGTGGTGCGCATGACCAGGTTTCTAATCAAACTCCGGAACACTGTGGCCCAGGCCCTTGACCACGACGTGATCAACACGGCCAAGGCCGCGGCCTATTCCGGGATGCTGATGCTGTTTCCCGCCCTGCTGGTGATCACCACGCTGCTGGCCCAGGTGCCGGAAGGAAACACGCTGGTGGGCGAGTTGCGCGCCACTTTTGAGCAGTTTTTGCCCGCCGACACCATGGACCTGCTCCAGTCTTACGTGCTGACCAGCCGCATCCACTCCAGCCAGGTGATTCTTTCCGCCACCAGCCTCAGCGTCTTTGCCGGCCTGGGCATGATGCTGTCGCTCATGGAGGGTTTTCGCCGCGCCTATCGGCTGTCGCAGCAGGCATGGGGCTTTTGGGGACGCCGGTTGAGAGCGCTGCTGCTGGTGCCCATTGCGCTGGTGCCGCTGTCGCTGGCCACCCTGGTGGTGGTCTTCGGCCACCAGATCGAGTTGTGGATGATCGACAACGCCGGCCACGAACTGCGCCACATCGTGCTGCTGTTTTGGCGGATTGTGCGCTGGTCGGTCGCATTGGCCACCAGCATCTCAGTGCTAACCGCCCTCTACCACTTCGGCACCAAGCGCAAGGAACATTGGTTGTGGGTTGCTCCGGGCGCCGTCGCCGGCACGTTTCTCTGGTTTCCGGCCACGCTGGCCTTCGGATGGTATGTCACCCGAATCGCCGACTATTCCATGTTCTACGGCTCCTTTGGCGCCGGCATCGCCACCCTGGTCTGGCTCTACATCACCGCCTTCAGCGTGCTGGTGGGGGCGGAATTGAACGGCGTCCTTTTTCGGGATCGGCAGAAGCAACTCTGCGCTTCCTGCGAATCCGATCAGGCATCTTTCGGTCTGTGACAGTTCTCACCGACCATTGCGCCAGGCGCAATCCATAATGGACGAGGGGGTCTGCGTTTGAACCCTCCATGTACAATGAAGCGGGTCGTAAACCGATCAACCCATCTACCCAACTGAACATCATTTGGAGTTATCCCCATGTCGTTCGCTGAATTTAGCCTCACCAATTCTCCCTCCCAACGCCGCGCAAAGATCGTTGCCACTCTCGGGCCGGCCTCCAACACCGAGCCTGTTTTCCGTGACCTGGTTCGCGCCGGCGTCGATGTGGTTCGCCTGAACTTTTCCCATGGCTCCCACGAGGAGAAGCTGGCGCTGATCAAGATGATCCGCAAGGTGAGCCGCGAGGAGCGCAAGCCGCTGTGCATCCTGGGCGACCTGCAGGGCCCCAAGATCCGCACCTCGAAGCTGAAAGACCACGAACCGGTGCTGCTGAAGGCAGGCCAGCGGCTGACCATTACGCCGCGCGAAGTTCCGGGCACCGCATCGCTGGTGGGCACCACCTTCAAAACCCTGGCCGAGAACGTCGAGCAGGGCTCGCGCATTCTGCTCTCTGACGGCCTCATCGAACTGCGCGTCCACGAAGTGCTGGGGCCCGACGTGGTCTGCGAGATCATCAACGGCGGCATGCTGGGAGAACACAAGGGCATCAACCTGCCCGGCATTCCCGTGCGCGTCCCCTCGCTGACCGAAAAAGACACCGACGACCTTGAATTCGCGCTCAAGAACGGCGTGGATGCCATTGCCGTCTCCTTTGTCCGCACCGCGGAAGACGTCAGTCTGGTGCGCAATCGCGTGACCGCCTACGGCGCCGAAACCTGGATCATCGCCAAGCTGGAAAAGCCCCAGGCCATCGAGCACCTCGACAGCATTCTGCTGGCCGCCGACGGCATCATGGTGGCTCGCGGCGATCTGGGCGTCGAAGTGCCACCGGAGAAGGTTCCCGCAATCCAGAAGCACATCATCCGCCGCGCCGCCGAGTACAGCAAGCCGGTCATCACCGCTACGCAGATGCTGGAGTCAATGATCGAGAACCCGCGCCCCACCCGCGCCGAGGTCTCCGACGTGGCCAATGCCGTTTACGACGGTACTGACGCCGTCATGCTCTCAGGCGAGTCGGCCGTGGGCAAGTATCCGGTGGAAGCGGTCGCCATGATGGCGCGCATCGTCACTGAAGCCGAGCACGATATCAAGCAGGACAGCAACTATCAGCCAAGGGAGCGGCTCAGCCGGCTCTCCATCGCAGAGACCATCTGCGAGGCCACGGCACACGCCGCCGACGACCTGGACCTGCGCGGCATTGCGCTCTTCACCGAGTCGGGATCGACCGCCCGCCAGCTCTCAAAATATCACCCATCGGCGCCGATCTTCGCGCTCAGCCCGGTGGACATCACCATCAATCGGCTCAACCTGCTGTGGGGCACCACCCCCATTCGCTGCCCCAAGGTCAATTCGACTGAAGCTCTGGTCGATCTGGCCGAGAACCTGCTTGAACAGGGCGGCTACGTCAGGAACCGCGAGGTAATCGCCATCGTGGCCGGCACCCGCACCAAGTCCGGTTCCACCAACTTCCTACGCCTGCACGTGCTCGGCGAGCACCAGGAGGGTGTGCGGTTCTTTGCCCCCCGCGAAGAAGAGAAGCTCCCTGATCCCGTTCCGGAAGCCGAAGCCTCCGCGGCCAAGCCGAAGCGCACAGCTCCGCGGCTAGCCAAAGCACCGGCACGGAAAAAGTAACCAGCCTTCAACGTAGTACCAAATAACGCCACTCCCAACCGGGAGTGGCGTTTTTGCTGTGGTTGGCCCGGTAAATGGCCGTTACTTCGCCGCCAACTGGCGCAGAACATATTGCAAAATGCCGCCGTGCTCGAAATACTCGATCTCTTGCGGCGTGTCGATGCGGACCTTGGCGGTGAACTGCTTTACTGTCCCGTCGGGCGCTGTGGCCTTCACTTCAAGGGTCCGGTTGCCGGCAAGCCTGGCCGCCAGCAATGCCGTCAGGCCGGGAAAGTCGTAGGTCTCTTCGCCGGTGAGGCCGAGCGACTCGACATTCTGGCCAGCCTCTAACTGCAACGGCAGAATCCCCATCCCCACCAGGTTTGACCGGTGAATGCGCTCGAAGCTCTCGGAAATCACCGCGCGTACGCCCAGCAGCTTGGGCCCTTTGGCCGCCCAATCCCGTGAGGAACCGGAACCGTATTCCTTTCCGGCCAAAATGATCAGAGGCACACCCCGCTCGGCGTATTTCTGGCTGGCGTCGAAGATGGACAGCGGCTCGCCCTCGGGCAAGAGGCGCGTGACGCCGCCTTCGGTGCCGGGCGCGAGCCGGTTCCTGAGCCGCACATTGGCGAAGGTGCCGCGCACCATGACCTCGTGATTGCCGCGGCGTGAGCCGTAGCTGTTGAAGTCTGACGGCTTGACGCCGTGGGCCGCCAAATATTGTCCCGCCGGCCCGTTGGCCTTGATGGAGCCTGCCGGTGAAATATGATCCGTTGTCACCGAGTCGCCCAGCACCGCCAGCACCCGCGCGCCCAGGATTTCAGCAACCGGCGCGGGAGTGGGTGTGATGGCGTCGAAGTAGGGCGCGCGGCGGATGTAGGTCGAGTCCGGTTCCCATTGGTAGACGTCGCCGGTGGGGAACTTGAGCCCCTGCCAGTTGGCGTCGCCATCTGAAACCGTCGCATATTCCCGGCGGAAGCTCTCGCTGGACAATCCTCTCTCAACGGCCTCGGCCACCTCAGCTTGCGTTGGCCAAATGTCGCGCAGGTAAACCGGCTTTCCGGCTTCGTCCGACCCCAGGGGATCGGTCTCGAAGTTGTGGCCAATTTTGCCGGCAAGGGCGTAAGCCACCACCAGCGGAGGGCTCATGAGGTAGTTGGCTCGCACGTCCACGCTTACGCGGCCCTCGAAGTTGCGATTGCCGGAAAGCACGCTCACCGCGACCAGTCCGTGCTCGTCGATGCTCTGCTTGACGTCGGCGGGCAGTGGCCCGGAGTTGCCGATGCAGGTGGTGCAGCCGTAGCCCACCACGTTGAAGCGCAGCTTTTCAAGGTAAGGCAGCAGCCCCGCCTTGGAGTAGTAGTCGGTGACCACCCGCGAACCCGGAGCCAGCGAGGTCTTGACCCACGGCGGCACGGTGAGCCCCTTCTCGACTGCCTTTTTCGCCAGAATCCCCGCCGCCACCATCACCGAGGGATTCGAGGTGTTGGTGCAACTGGTAATGGCCGCGATCACCACCGATCCGTGGTCAAGATACTTGTCAGGATCGACGCCAAAGCGGCCTTGGACGGTATTGGGCGCGGTGGTGGCCGCCAGGGCCGCGTCAGTCACCGCCTCCCGCTGCCACGCAGCCGCCGTGCGCGAGCCCAGAGGCTTGGCCGTGGGCGCGAGCAGGCTGGGCAGTTGCTGGGCAAAGCCAGCCGCGGCGTCCCTGAGCAGCACACGGTCTTGCGGACGTCTGGGTCCGGCCACGCTGGGCTCGACGGTGGCCAGATCGAGCGCCAGCGTCTGCGTGTATTCGGCCTCCGGCGTGGCGGCAGTGTGGAAGAGGCCCTGCTGCTTGTAGTAAGCCTCGACCAGCGCAATCTGCTCCTCGCCGCGGCCGGTGAGGCGCAGATAGCGCAGGGTTTCGACGTCAACCGGGAAGATGCCGCAGGTGGCTCCGTACTCGGGCGCCATGTTGCTGAGGGTGGCTCGGTCGGCCAAGGCCAGCCCGGCCACGCCCGGCCCATAGAACTCGACGAACTTGCCGACAACGCCCAGCTTGCGCAGCGCCTGGGTCACGGTCAGCACTAAATCAGTAGCGGTGGCTCCCTCGCGCAGCTTGCCGGTCAGCCGGAAGCCCACCACCTGCGGAATCAGCATTGAAACAGCCTGGCCCAGCATGGCCGCCTCGGCCTCGATGCCGCCCACGCCCCAGCCGAGTACACCCAGTCCGTTGATCATGGTGGTGTGGGAGTCAGTGCCGACCACCGTGTCGGGGTATGCAGTCAGCTCTCCGCCGATCTCCGTGGTGAAGACCACCCGGGCCAGGTACTCCAGATTCACCTGGTGGCAGATGCCCATGCCCGGTGGCACGGCGCTGAAGTTGCGAAAGGCCGTCTGGCCCCATTTGAGGAAGGCGTAGCGCTCGCGGTTGCGCTGGAACTCAAGCAGCGAATTGGCGTCGTAAGCCCCGGCGGTGCCGAACTCGTCCACCTGGACGGAATGGTCGATGACCAGTTCGGCGGGAATGAGGGGGTTGACCCGCTCCGGGTCGCCGCCCAGCGTTTTGACGGCATCGCGCATGGCGGCAAGATCGACCACCGCGGGCACGCCGGTAAAGTCCTGCATGAGCACGCGGGCCGGCATGTAAGCGATCTCGCGGCTGGGCTCGGCCTTGGCGTCCCAGTTGGCCAGAAACTCAATATCAGCGGCGGTCACGTTGACACCATCCTCGCGGCGCAGCAGGTTCTCCAGCAGAATCTTCAGGCTGAAAGGCAGACGGCTGAGGTTGAAGCCGCGCGCCTCCAAGGCAGGGAGGCGATAGATCGTGTAGGAGCGGTTGCCGGAGGTAAGCGTAGCCCGGCTGGCAAAACTGTTCATCGGGGAAAGACCTTTCTCTCCGCGCACGGGGCGGATGGATCTCGATACACCGGGTGCCCATGTTCCGCATTTGGGACATGGGAAAGCATGGAGCGTCTAGGCCGCGCATCCGGAGCCTGAGAGGCCAAGCATCAATTGGATAGATTACTCAGCGGGAAGGCCGCCGTCCACGGTCGGGGCGACCGCGGCGAAAGCGTTTCAACACAGGCGTTGAGGAAATACGAACTGCGGAACGGCTAAACATGGCGATCACACAAATTCTAGCGCGCAGCACCGATTCACGGAAGCCGCAACCCTTGTGAGCGGCCCAATGCCTGATTTGCCGGTCTCGGGCCGAATGCTCACTCTGGCAATCTCCGCGCCGTCCTGATATATCCCTCGCGATCATATTCGCGTAGGCTGCCGTCTTTGCTTATAACAAAGTAGTCCCCCGTGCCGCTTCCGATGTCTATGTACTTTCGCCCGTTGGCTGAATCGACTACCTTCAAGTCGTGCCTAAAGCTGCTTCCATCGCTGTGTGTCTGGTCCATAAGGTACTTGCCATTGCTCTGAACAATCACATAGGACCAACCTATATCTTGCCAGTGGCCAATTAACTCTTCTCCATGGGCTGTAAAACACTTCAACTTACCGGCCACACCAAGGGTGATCCGGCTATAGCAAAACTGACCCTCGGACACAAAGGCGACCCCTCGAAAGCCCATACGCAATAAAGTCTTCCCTGTCGGGGTATCCAGAACAGAAACACCCATCGCAATAGGACGTATTTCAGCCCCTGTATCCCAAAACACAAGCATCCCGTTATCTCCGTCACCCCGGCGCTTATCAGTCTTGGACAGGTACTCTGGAGTCGTGTAATCCCCATTGAAGGCCAGTGTAAAAACATCTAGCTTTGTGCTTGATAACTGATATTGCAAGGCCACTTCTTCAGCCATATTCCTACGCTTTATGGCACCTTCGCTGTTAGGCACACCATTGCCCAGCAGGCTTCGATGCTTTTCATCAGGTGCTGCTTTAGGTTCTGAAGCAGATGCAGATGTTGGAACGGAGGCAGCTTCGGGATGCTGTTCAGGAGCAGGGGGCGGTGCCTGTGAAGGTCCGCAGCCAAGGATTACGATAAGGAAGAAACAAGCGGAAACAACTACGCCTTTGCTGCTGGTCTTCCTAGACTTAACCACTTCTCCATTTTTGGGGTGATACCCTGAGGTCATTGTGCCTTCTCCTAGCGGGTCTTGTTCAGTTCTTCCCAGACCATCATTACCTGAGCCCAGGTTGAGGATTTCCGCCAGGATGCGATCTGGCATTCTGTGCCGTTGAAAATATAGTTCATTGCAGCCTCGGCGGCGTGCTTCCAATTAGGGTTCTTGAGGAGGCGCTCAACTCTAGGATCGGCGATGAGAGTAGCTTTTGTGATTTTCATGATCGCATTATCACACAAGAGAAAGAGAGAGAGCAAGAGAAAGAAGATGGTCCGATTGTTAGCTCCTGGCTAGTCGCCGATCTGGAACTACGCCATTTCCATCTCTTCCATCCGCTTTGAGAATTGAAAACAAAAAGCTATCCTCAACTCGCAAGGTCCAGGAGCGCTCAAATGCGCCCACGCAAAGCTAGCTTCTCAATTGCGGTCGCGCTGCTCTTCAGCGCCGCAGCCCAAAGCCAGACCATGTCCACGCCCTCACCAACCCCGCCGCAAGCCCCTGTCGTCGCCTGGCCTACGGTGGGCGGCGTGACGATTCTTCCGAATTTTCGCTTCGGCACTGGCGAAGCCCTTCCCCAGCTCAAGCTCCACTACCTCACCCTGGGCACGCCGCATCGCAACGCGGCCGGCCGCGTGGATAACGCCGTGCTCCTGCTGCATGGCACCGGGGGCAATGCGCACTCGTTGTTGAACCCGCTGTTCTCGAATGTGCTGTTTGGCCCCGGCGCGCCGCTGGATATTACGAAATACTTCCTCATCCTGCCCGACGACATCGGCCACGGCGAAAGCTCGAAGCCCTCCGATGGCCTGCACGCGCACTTCCCTGCCTACGACTACGACGACATGGTGCGCAGCCAGCGGATGATGCTCGATGAGATGAAGATCGACCATCTGCGCCTCATTCTGGGAACCTCGATGGGCTGCATGGAGTCGTTTGTGTGGAGCGAGACCTATCCCGGCTTTGCCGATGCGCTGGCGCCGTTTGCCTGCCTGCCGGTTCAGATTGCCGGACGCAACCGCATGATGCGATACATGGCCATCGAGGCCATCAGGCAGGACCCGGCATGGATGGATGGCGAATACAAGACCGAGCCGGTCCAAGGCCTGCGGACCGCTAACGAAATAGGCTTCATCATGGGGTCGAGCCCGCTGCAGATGCAGAAGCAGGCGCCCACGCGCGAGGCTGCGGAGAAGTATGTGGATGCTTACCTCGCGCGCACCATGCCCACGACGGACGCGAACGACATGATCTTCTACTGGAACGCCAGCCGCAACTACGATCCCAGCCCACGACTGGAGCAGATTACAGTGCCGGTGCTGTGGATCAACTCCGCCGACGACTACATCAACCCGCCGGAGTTGGGCATTGCCGAGAAGATGGTCAAGCGCATGTCGAACGCCCGCTTCATTCTTCTGCCGATCTCCGATGCCACCCGGGGCCACGGGACCCATACGGTTGCCGCGGTGTGGAAAGGCTATTTGGCGGAGTTCATGCGGGAGACGGAACCCAAGCCGTAATTCGATCAGGCTTGCACCACTTCTATACTGGAGATGTGACGCCTTTCAACAGTGACGCCCAGCCGAAATTGAAGTATTGGGTTGGTTTCTCAGGTCTATCTTCGCGTTTTTACGCTTGGCTGCTGCGCCGTATGCCGACGGAGCAGCAGCGGCTGTTGGCGGTCACCATTCTGGCCGGCGGGCTCTGCGGCTTGGCGGCGGTGGCCTTCCACCTGAGCATTATGTGGGCCGAAACGCTCTTTATCGACCGCGCCAACGCCGCCCCAGGCCATAGCTGGATCTGGTGGACGATTCTAACCCCGGCTCTGGGCGGACTGCTGGCCGGCGTGGGCCTCACCCGCCTTGTCCCTGGAGCCGCTGGCAGCGGTATTCCCCAGGTCAAGGTGGCTTATGCCCTTCGTTCCGGCCTTGTACCGGTCAAAGACGCTATCGGCAAGTTCATACTGTGCGCGGTGCAGATCGGCTCCGGCGCATCGCTGGGCCTGGAAGGGCCGACGGTGCAGATCTGCGCCGGGGTGAGCAGCCTGCTGGCTCGCCTGGCACGGCTCAGCCCCAAAAACTGCCGGCGCATGACCTCGGTGGGCATGGCGGCGGGCATTGCAACGGCCTTCAACGCGCCTATCGCCGCCGTCACCTTTACGCTGGAGGAGCTGATCGGCGACCTGGACCAGACCATGCTCTCAGGCGTGATTGTCGCCGCGGCTTTGGCTGCCGTGGTGGAGCACTCGATTCTGGGCGCCAACCCGGTCTTTCACGTGCAGGGAGCCTACACACTGGGCAAGGCCTCGTCGCTGCTTTGGTACGCGCTGCTCGGCCTGCTGGCCGCCATTGTTTCAGTCACTTTCACGGATTCGCTGCTGGGACTGCGCGCCTGGTTCAGGCGGCTGAAGGCTGTGCCACGGTGGGTTCACCCGGCCATTGGCGGCGCGGCCACGGGCGGGCTGGCCGTGGTGGCGCTGGCGCTCTTCCACCTGAACGGCATTGCCGGCGATCCCTACAAGACCCTCACGCTGGCTCTTACCGGCAAGCTGACGGTGACCGCCATGGCAGTGTTTTGCCTGCTCAAACTGGCCGCCACGGTCAGCTCCTATTCCAGCGGAGGCGCGGGTGGCATCTTCGCCCCGGCGCTGTTCATGGGAGCCATGCTGGGCGGCGCCGTCGGCTACCTGGACGTCACCGTTTTCCACCACCCCGCCGACGCTATCGGCGCGTTTGCCGTGGTGGGCATGGGCGCGGTCTTCGCGGGCATTGTTCGCGCGCCCATGACCTCAGTGCTCATCATCTTTGAGATGACCGGCGGCTACGGCCTGGTGCTGCCCTTGATGATCGCCAACACCATCGCCTTCGCCCTGGCCCGCCACTGGCGGCACACTCCAGTCTACGAAGCGCTGCTGGCCCAGGACGGCATCTACCTGCCGCACGGCAACAGCCCGCTCGACCCTCCCGAGGATGCAGAACTTCCCGCGCCTGAATTGATCGAAGACGATGCGACCGCATGAGATCAGGGGTGCTGGACGGCAGACTGATCCTGCCGGCACCGCCAACTCCCCAGCTTTATCGCGTTTCCATGTTGTACATGAAGAGGGCGCGCAACTCCAGATATGGCCCGTGAAAATCCTTGGGCAGCGGCGGATAATTCGAGCCGGTCAGCGCGCCCCAGGCCGCGCGGTCAAGAGCCGTATCGCCGGAGCGGCCTTCCAGCATCAGGCTGCCTTCCATCAGGCGGCCGTTGGGCAGAACCTTGAAGCGGATCATGACCTGCCCCCTCTTCAAGATCGGCGCATTCACCTCGTCGGGAATCAGCGGATCCCAGGTATTCTGCGTCTCCCGGTGCCAGCGCTGTAGCCATGAGTTGAAATCCACGCCCTGCGTGTCAGACAAAACCTCGACACCGCCCGACCCGGCTCCGGGATGCCGAGCCAGTCCTCCCCCCGGGCCCAGGTTGGCCGCGCCGCCCGATCCGGGATTGCGCGACGCGCCCTTCATGGCCTCGCGCAACTGGTCGGCAGGGTTCTGTGAGCCCATGGCGAAGTTTGGCCGGGCCGGAACCGCAGCCGGGCGCGGCACTTCAAGCTGCGACTGCTGGCTGGGCGGGGTGGGCGGCGGCTGCACGGCAGCCGGAGCAGCGGGCGCTGGCGCCGGAGTTGGCGCCGCAGCGGGAAGCGGGGTGGCCTTGTTCATCGCCTCAAGCGTCTTTTTGTCGATCAGGGGCTGCTGTTGCGGAATCGGCTTGATCGCTGCCTTGGGTTGCCACTTCGGCGAATCCAGATAGGTGAAGTCCTTGTGCTGCTTGAGGGCGTCGTTCTGATTAACCACCAGCGGCACCTTGAAAACATACTTTGGAATCCACGTCAGGGCGGAGAGCAGCGCCAGATGGAGGAGGATGGCAATCCACATCCCCTCGCGCAGACGAGCCCAGCGCCGCTCGTCTTCGAGTTCGCCGATCATCTCCAACAGTTCGTGGGTATCGTAGTCCAGCCATCGCGAACCGCGAACCACCGGAGACGCCGCCTCTACAGAGGCGGGCTTGCCCATTTCGGGGCTGCCTGTCTCCGGGCTTGTCTCGGGACTCGTTTGGGGCGAGCCGTTGGGCTCGTTCACCTGGTTTGGCTCGTCGCTGGAAGGCATTCGTTCCTGAGGAGCCTCCCTGGGCACAGACACCACGCCCACCGGCTCCGTTTCGATTCCTTTCTATCTATTCTCTCATCCCCGCCGGCGTCCGTGCGCGCAACTCCCGGCCCTTACAATGGTTCCTGGTAGTGAGACGGATTGCCGGGCGGAAGGGGACCCCGTTTGAAAGCAGTAATTCTTCGATGGATGGCCAGGTTGGATCTCGTGCTGCTGCCATTTCTAGCCAAATTTGGCATTTGGGGCCTGGGCGCGCTGGCTCTGCTGGATTCCTCCACCATCCCCATCCCCATGGACGCATTCTTGGCCCTCTCCGTCTGGAACGACAAGAGCAATTTCTGGCTCTATTGCCTGCTGGCCGCCACAGGCTCTGCAATCGGCGGCCTTTTGCCCTACGGGCTGGGCCGCGCCGGCGGAGAACTCTTCCTACTCAAGCGCGTCAACCGCAAGCGCTATGAGCGGATGCGCACCCGCTTCGAGAACCAGGAATTCCTGGCCATGATGATTCCTTCCATGCTGCCCCCGCCCACGCCGTGGAAGGCCTTCGTCTTTGCCGCCGGCGTCTTCGAGATGCGGGTCGCGCCCTTCATGCTGTCTGTCTTTTGCGGAAGGATGGTGCGCTGGCTGGTGCTCTCAATGCTGGTGCTCAAACTGGGACCGGGAGCGGTCGATGTGGTAAAGCACCACGCCTTGCCGCTGGTTGCCCTGGTGGGCGCACTGGCTGCGGCTGGCTTTGCCTGGTGGTGGATAAAGAAAAGACGCACAGGCAAGCTGCTGGAAGACTAGAAGTACAGGGGTTAGAGGTTAGAACCTTCCGATCAAGCGCCGGTTTCCCATCCTTGTCGGGTTTCCCAGGCCTCGATCTGAGACCTGGGAAAGCGATGGATTCAATTAGCTCTGTGCCCCATCCTTGCTGGTTTTTTCTATCGCAAGGATGGGAAACCAAGAACTACTTCCCTGCCAGCGCCGGCTGGCCGTGAACCCAGTTCATCCGCCGCACCAGCACCGGAAGCCCAAAAGCTGCTCCGGCAACGATTGCGGTCGAGATCAGGTCATTGCGATAGAAGGGCACAGCCGCCATAAAGCAGGTCTCCAGCCCGCCCAGCGTGCGCGGATACATTCCGCTGCCGGCCCAGACCGCGTAGTTCGAGAGCACAAAAAACGAGGTCGGCCCCAGCAGAGCGCCCGCGGCCACGCGCAGAACCGTCGTCCGGCTCCGCAGCAGAATCTGCCCCAACGCCATCGCCGCCAGATACCACGCCCACGTGGGAAGATAGCTCTGCCAGTTGAAGCTGTAGTGATAGGTGTAGACAGTCAGAACGTAGTCGGTAGCCACCAGCGCGGCCAGCGGGGCCAGCATCTCACGCCACGACCGCCGCGCGCCAAAGTAGAGCAGCGCGCCGCCCACCGCGGTAAAGTTGAACCACCCCGCATGGGGCAGCAAACGGCTCAAAACGGCAACCAGCAAAAGCAGATAAGCGGCCATGAAAACCTCAATCACAGGATTCCCCGGAGTATTTCCCAGGGTGGGGAAGCGGCCCGGCAGTCGTCCAATCTCCCCGGCGGCAGGTTTTCACCGCTGGGGCGGTAACCACCGCGCTCTCCTTATTCTGTGGGCCATTCGTCGCCCGGTCAACTTTCTCCATTTCACCGGGTAAACACTTATTTCCATGCGGCACACTCGGCAGCCAAGCCCCGCGCCAATCAACAACCAGAAATTGCCCACAATTTCCTTGGTCTAGATGCCGCGCGTCTTAACCAAGATTCCCGCAGGGGCTGAAGACCACGCTGGTTTCAGAGCGGTTACGGCACGACTGAAGTCGTGCCCTTTCAAAACATCGACTTCAGCAGAGGTTCTCCAGCGACCGACGCAAGCGCCAGGCAAACCGGGAGCGCGATATATTTTCCTTGCGCGAAGTGTACTATGTGTTATAGTACACGTCATGGTCCCATTTCGTATCACTTTCCGCGCCGGCGTCTCGCTCTTCGAGCAGGTCGTCTACGCATCGAAAAAAGCCATGGTCTCCGGTCAACTGCGCCCGGGCGACCCATTTCCCTCAGTTCGCGCCTTGAGCAAGGAACTCAAGATCAACCCCAATACGGCCCACAAGATCGTTGCCTACCTGGTCAATGAAGGGCTGCTTGAAACCCGTCCCGGCATCGGAACCGTGGTTGCCGCTCCTCCCGAATCGAGCCGGAAAGAGCGCACCCAACTGCTGGGGCACGAGATCGAGGAACTGGTGGTTGAAGCCAAGCGAATGGGAATTGAACTTGCGGAGATGCTTTCGTCGATCTCCGCTCATTGGCAACAGCTCAGCGACGACGACAAGAACAGCGCCAACCAACCCGCCGCCAAGCCCAAAGATGGAGGTAGCAAGGAACAATGAAACCCGCCATTCGTACAGAAGCTCTCTCAAAGAAATTTGGCCGCACCATCGCCGTCGACAGCCTCAATCTTGCCGTGCCCGAAGGAGCCATTTATGCGCTGGTCGGCCCCAATGGAGCGGGCAAAACCACCGCAATCAAAATGCTGATGAACATCATTCATCCCTCAGCGGGCGCCACCGAGGTGCTGGGCATTGACTCCCACCGGCTGACCGGAAAAGCCTTCAACCGTATCGGCTACGTCTCAGAAAATCAGGAGTTGCCGGAAGGAATGACCGCCGGAGAAATGCTCAGTTACTTCCGCGCCTTCTATCCCACATGGGACTTGGCGCTGGAACGGCAGTTAGTGCGCCAGTTCGATCTGCCGCTCGATCGCAAACTCAGGCATCTCTCCCGCGGCATGAAGATGAAGGCTGCCTTCGCCAGTTCGCTTGCTTACCGGCCATCGCTCATCGTCCTTGATGAGCCGTTCAGCGGACTCGATCCGCTGGTGCGCGATGAACTGATCGAGGGACTTATCGAACTCGCCTCAGAAACCACCATTCTGCTCTCTTCGCACGACCTGGCGGAGATAGAGAGCTTTTCAAGCCATGTGGGCTATCTGGAACAGGGCCGCCTGCTCTTCTCAGAAGAAATGTCGGTCCTCGCCGGGCGCTTCCGCGAAGTTACCGTCACGCTCAGCAGCCCGTCGCCACTGCCCGCGAACCTGCCCGCGGCGTGGCTGCAACCCCAGACCGCCGACTGCGTTCTGCGCTTCGTCCACAGCGGCTTCAACGAGCAGAGTTCTCCGCGCGAGCTGGCCGAGAGATTCCCTTCAGCGCGCGACATTGCCTTCGATCCTATGTCATTGCGCTCCATCTTTCTGGCCATCGCCAAATCCGGCCGCAACCGCACCACCTCCGCTCCCGACTCAGTCAACGCCAAGGAGGCCGTAGCATGAAACAAATCCTGCATATCTTCGCCAAAGACACGCGCCGCTTTCTACCGGAGATTCTTATTACGTTGACCATGGTGATCGCCTGGATTTCCATTTATCGCCACATATGGCTATCGTTTCCATGGCATGGCCCCTTCGATGCCTGGAGCGTGTCGGGCACCTGGGTATTCGTTGACCTTAGTCCCCTCATTCTACTGGGTTGGTGGCTCCTTATCTCGCGCGTTCTGCTGGCGGAAAGGCTCGTAGGCGACACGCAGTTCTGGATCACGCGCCCGTATGAGTGGAAGAGTCTGCTCGCCGCAAAGGCGATCTTCATTGCAGTCTATGTATATTTGCCTATCCTTGCCGTGCATTGCATTGGGATCGCCGTGGAGGGCTTTCATCCGCAGTTATACATTCCAGGACTGCTCTACCAACTGCTGCTCGTCACAGCCGTGGTGCTTCCGCTTGCCGCCATAGCTTCAATTTCCTCCAACTTTGTTCGCATGACGCTCACTCTTCTCGGTGCGGCTTTTTGCCTGGCTATCGCAGCAGAGCTGCCGGCAAGCTTGATTGCAGGAAGAATCGCCCGGCCCATCAACATCGAAATCAGCGATGTCATCCTCTTTCTGTTTTGCGGTGCGGCGGTCATCATGCAGTATGCCCTGCGCAAGACCTGGTGTTCACGCCTGCTGTTGATTGCCATTCCGGCGCTAATCTGCACCGTCGGCTTTATTGACCCGGACCGCCTGCTGATGAACTATAACTACCCGCTTCCCACGCATGACGCCCCGGCGCCGGTTCAGTATTCGAGCAACCCTGACGCAGCTTCAGCAACAACTTACTCCATGAGAGTCGCCAACCATGTTGGAATCCGTTTTTTGCTTCGGGTATCAGGCATCGAAGATGGGTCCGGCATCGAAGATAACGCGGCAAGAGTTAGCATCGAGGCTCCCGACGGTTTTCGTTGGACCTCGTCCTGGCAGTCGCAGTCCTAGGAAGAGCACCTTCCACAGGACAAGGGAGCAGCCATTTCTTTCTCCATGCCTGCCGCGGTCTACGACAAGTACAAATACGTTCCTCTCACGATGCATATAACTCTTGCGCTTACCGAGATGAAGGTTGACAAAGTCACCAGGATACCTCTTCCCCAAGGCGATTTTTCCGTTCCCGGTTTTGGCATCTGCACACTGAATAGTACCTATCCCTATCGCAGCACCGCCGGCTTCCTCTGGTGTGGATCTGCCATGCCTCCTCCACTCACCCACGTCAGTGCGCACTGGTCTAATGTGCCCTGCCCTGCCGGACAAGCCGGTGCGGATATACTCGTAGCCGCGGACCCCTGGGGGGGATCGCTCGATCCAGCCCCCGCGACCATCAATGTCCTCTCCAACCGTTTCCACGCTGCCATCGCCGATGAGACAAAATACACTCAGGGAGAAACTCTGTGTCTGGGCACACCCATCACGTTTACCCAGTACAAGCCGGTCCGCCGCACACAGACCAGCCTCACAATTCAGGAGGTTATCCTGAAACGATAATGTTGATCCGGCCCGATTGAATTGCGACTGCAAAGCCAAAAGCAACCGCAGGTCCTTCGACTCCGCTGCGCTTCGCTCAGGATGACAACTTTGTGATGATGCAATCGTTAAGGGCCGGATCAATAAGTTGAGAAACTGGCCGGTCAGGGCTGGTTATTGGATTGAACAGGCGCGGCTTGAGCCGTGCCCTTTCAATCCAGAATCCACAGCAACGGGCTTTTGTTGCTGGAATATTAAACGGGAGCAGCACTCTACCGCTGCTCCCGCCCGTTCATTGCTTCGCCCGCATCGTGGCGGCCATCCACGATATAGACCCAGCCGGTGAGCGGCGAGCGGCCCGCTTCCCGGCCCGCGCCGAGGAAGGAATAGGCAAAGCGCAGGTCGGTGAACTCGACCGTGGTCCACGTCTGGTTGGGTGGCAGTTGCGGCGGGTCCATCACGCCCGGCGGCAGGCCGGGGATGGGTTCCTGGCCCACATCGCGCACCACGGCCCACGTGCCCCAGTCAAGATAAACCTGCCCCAGCAGCGTGCGCTTGGCGGCCTCGGTGGCAGCGGTCGTTGACGGCTTGAAAATCACGTCCTGGCGCGGGTCGCTGTCAATGGATCCAGCGCGGGTGTCGATCTCGGCGGTCTGGTAATAATCCGCCGTCTCAACAATCGCATGCCAGCGGAAAGGGTTGATGGGATAGGGTTCCAGGGCCATGCGCGTCACCGGCTCTGTGGTAATCTGCGTGTTCTCTATCATCGCCAATCCCTGCGCATGTTCTGCCCAGCGCCAGCACCACAGCACCACCATGGCGGCAAGCGCAAAAATTGCCCATCCGCGCCCGCGAAACCGCGGCCGACGCGCGCCAATCTCTCCGCCAACCAGCCCCAGCAGCCCCGGCACAATCAGCGCCATCAGCAGCAGCGCCCACAGCACCGGCTCGGCGATAAAGACGAAGCTGCCCGCGTACCACCGCGCATTGAAGGGGAAGAAGGGCCGTAGACCGTAGTTGTTGGTCCAGTCAAGCAGCAGATGGCTGAGCGTGGAGATCAGCGCCGTTGCGTAAAGCCAGCCCCAGTGAACCGGCGGCGCCGTGGGCGCTTTTACGTTTTGGCCGAGTGCATCGGCATTGTATTTTCTCCGCCCCTCTCGCCAGCGATGCCAGAGCCACACACCACACACCACACACCCGGCCAGCACCGGCGCGGCAATGAGCGTATGGGTGATGCCGCGGTGGTGCTTCAGCTCCTCGACTGGTCCGCCGAACGCCCACAGCACATCCGCGTCTGCGGCTTCAGAGGCCAGCACGGCGACCAGCGTGGCGTAGGCCGTCTTGCGATTCAGCCCCGCGCGGCCGATGCAGGCTCCGGTAAGAAAGTGGGTGACAGGTTCCATAGCGTTCTGCCAACCATACTACCCTGCCCCACAGCTCTCCTATAATTCACCCCATGGGCGAAATCACCAACCTGACACTTTTCCCGGATCAAGGCCCGGACGAACAACGCATCGCGGAGTTGCGCGCCCAACTGCGCCGCCACGAGCATCTCTACTATGTGCTCGATGCGCCGGAGATTACCGACGCCGCCTACGACGCGCTGATGAACGAGTTGAAGCAACTCGAAGCCGCCCACTCGGAATTGCATTCGGCAGACTCTCCAACGCAACGGGTGGGGGGGAAGCCGGCCGAGGGCTTTCGCAAGGTGGCGCATTCGCGGCCCATGCTCAGCCTGGACAACGTCTTCTCTGCGACAGAACTTGCCGAATGGGATGAGCGCGTCCACAAATTGGCGGAGATGCTTCCCGTGGAATACATCGCCGAACTCAAGATGGATGGTTTGAGCGTGGCGCTCCGTTACGAGCCCACTGCGGACGGCGGATCGCGCCTGGCGACCGGCATCACCCGCGGCGACGGCCAGACCGGCGAGGACGTGACCTCGAATATCCGCACCATACGAAGCGTGCCGCTCAGCATTTCCGCGAAGCAATTGGAGAAGGTTCGCCTGCCACAGGCATTCGAGGTTCGCGGCGAGGCGGTGATGCCGGAAGCTGCCTTTCTTCGACTCAACGAGGAACGCGAGCGCGAGGGACTGGCCCTGGCAGTGAATCCGCGCAACGCGGCCGCCGGCACGCTGCGCACCCTCGATCCCACCACCGTCGCCAATCGCCGCCTGGATTTCTACGCCTATTTCCTGCTGGTCTTCAACGAAAACGGGAGCGATTTCTGGCCGCAGGGCCAACGGGCCACCCTCGATGCGCTGGCGGCTCTCGGCTTCCGCGTCAATCCGCACCGCAAGCTGGTCAGCTCGATCGAAGAGATGGCCCGGTTCATCGACGCGGCCGAGGCTGAGCGCGACTCGCTGGGCTACGAGATCGACGGCGTGGTCTTCAAAGTGGACGCGCACGCCACACAGCAGCGGCTGGGCTACACCGGACGCGCCCCGCGCTGGGCCATTGCCTACAAATTCACCGCCAAATCGGGCATCACGGTGGTCCGCGACATCGTCGTGCAGGTGGGCCGCACCGGCAAGCTGACTCCGGTGGCCGAATTGGCTCCCGCCTTCATCGGCGGCACCACGGTGAGTCGCGCCACGCTGCACAACGCCGACTTCATCGAACGGCTGGGTCTCAAGCTGGGCGACTGGGTGCGCGTCGAGCGCGGCGGCGACGTAATCCCCAAGGTGGTCGAAGTGGTTGAAGACCCCGACCACCCCCGCGGGCAGCTTCCCTTTGTTTTTCCTTTGGAATGCCCAGAGTGCAAGAGCGCCGTCGTTCGCACCGGGGGCGAGGTGGATTACCGCTGCGTGAATGCCGACTGCCCGGCCAAGCTGCGCGAAACCCTGCTGCACTTTGGCCGCCGCGGGGTGATGAACATCGAGGGCCTGGGCGAAGCGGTGGTGCAGCAGTTGTTCGATCGCGGCCTGGTGCATAGCGTCGCCGATCTTTACAAACTCGGCAGTACGGCATTGCTATCGCTCGAAAAGGAGGTCACCCGCAAGAACAAAGCCACTGGACTAGAGGAGACCAAGATAGAACGTTTGCTTGGCCCTAAAGCGGCGGAGACTCTGCTCGGCCAGATCGAAGACTCGAAGAAAGCTGGACTGGCACGGGTTCTGATGGGACTTGGCATTCGATTTGTCGGGGAACGCACGGCTGAGTTGCTAGCTCAGAAGTTTGGCAATATCGAAGATTTAATGACTGCGAACGCCGAACGCCTGGAATCGGTGGAAGAAGTCGGACCGCGCATCTCCCAGGCAATTATGGAGTTTTTTGCGGATAGGGAAAACCGCGATCTGGTGAAACGGCTGAAGAACGCGGGCGTAGATATGACGGCAGAAAAAAAGCAACGCCTAGCGCAACTGGCAGGGCTGACGTTTGTGCTCACCGGCACGCTACCCACCCTCACCCGCGACGAGGCTAAGGCAAAAATCGAAGCCGCCGGGGGCAAGACCAGCGGTTCCGTCAGCAAAAAGACCAGCTACGTGATCGCTGGAGAAAAGCCCGGCTCCAAACTTGACGAAGCTCGCAATCTCAATGTTCCGGTGATCGACGAGGCTGGGCTGCTGGCGCTGCTTGAAGCGCAATCGGCCACGGAATAGACGGCGGCATTCCGAACGGCAGCCATCCATTCCGCCGTTGCCGGTTAAGAACCAGAGCGGCGGCGGGCAACGCTATCCGAACGGCGGCCGGTTGCGCGCAATTCGCGTTCCCGCTCCCGGTCCCAGGCTTCGGCGCGCCAGTTCCGCGACGCATAACGGGGCGGCTCATCGGGCAGAGTCGCGGGCTTGTCGGCCTGAGGCCTTCCCGGCAAGGCCACCAGCTCCGGCTGAACCCTGAGCGGCGCAAATTTAGGCACCGGCACGACTGGCACAACCGGCGTGATCAGCCGCGCTGAAGACTCGATCTCAACGTAAGCCGCATCCGAAGTGAGGCTGGTATCGGCGCCTGCGGCCTGCTCCTCTACCTCGACCTCGGCATCACGTTGGGCGGCCGGCTGCGCGCGCATGACCAGGGCTCTGGCCATGAAGTCGTCCACCAGCTTGTGCAGGCAGGTTTGACCGCACAGATGCTTCGATCCTGGACGGAGCCGGTTGCGCGAGTTCCAACCACCCACCCGCAACTCCCCTCCGTGCTCGTAGGCCACAAACCAGTTATTGGTCTGCTTCTTCTCCGTAGCGCAAATGTCGCACGATATAGCCTGCCGGATCACCGCATTCCCCCCAGTCCGCACAGCCTTTCAGCGGATTCGCCGACTCCGGTCTTCCCCTTGTGTCTCTGCGCGGCAAACTGAATCAGCCCGCACAAGCTACCCGATGGTCAGAACCTCGGAATCACATCTTTCTATTTCATCGTGCGACGGGGAGATATAGGTGAGATAGAAAGGGAAAGAATCCAGACGTGAGCCAAATCCGGACAGATGGACGGAGACTTGTTCTGAAACGGAACACGCAGTCGGCTTTGTTTGAACCTAAAAACCGCAGTTGAACCGGCGATGAATTGGTCATCTTCTCCAAAGTGCAAGCGGTTGCGGCGATTGAGGATTTCACCATTTTGGTGAGGCGTGGAGCAGTGCTGCCGTTTTCAAAACGCATTGAAAAATTGAAGCAAAAACGGTGTTTTTAGCGCAAAACGGGCTGAAAATGGCTCAAAAACGGGCAAAAACGGCCTTTTATGTTTACCGATCAGTTAACAGGTGCATTTTTTAAGTTGTTCATTCCTTGACGGTTACCGGCATATGCTGGCCAGAAATTGCATCAAAATGGGG
>Ga0224529_1000196_pt1 | contig 47792 bp, 27 predicted proteins | sample CBST50metaG_FD_179893 | JGI IMG/M metagenome (GOLD analysis project Ga0224529, IMG submission 179893) | Peat soil microbial communities from Stordalen Mire, Sweden - C.B.S.T50 | ecosystem: Environmental > Terrestrial > Soil > Wetlands > Peat | place: Sweden: Norrbotten County, Stordalen Mire...
CCTCGATTGTTTTTCATCCCGCCGAGAGTCTGGATGTGTTGCCGCATGGCGAGGTGGACGAAGATGCCGAGGACAGCCAGACGGAACTGGGCGACCGGCTGGCGGTGGAATTCGATGATTTTGCGGGCGGAGGCCTGCCTTTTGGCGTGCTGTGGATCGGCGTCGATCAGGCGCAGGACTTGCACAAGACCCACGGCGCCGGCGCCTGCCTGGCCATGCTGGACAAGGTGGAGCACGCGTTGGCCAAGGGACTGCGTCCGGCTGAAGTGGTGGGCCGCTGGGGCGACGGCGAGTTTCTGGTGATTTCTCACGAGCGCACGCTCGAGATGCTGGCGGCGCATGCGCAGGTGCTGGCCGGGCTGGCCCGGACCGCGGACTTCCGCTGGTGGGGCGACCGGATCTCGCTCACCGTGAGCATCGGCGCGGCCCAGGCGGACCCGTGCGAAACCTTGGCGCAACTACTGGAACGGGCACAAGGAGCCATGACCGCGAGCCTCCATGCGGGCGGCAACCACATCACATCCGCGGCGAGGAGGCGGGCATGTTAGCAATTCTTGGCATTGTTGTGGTTTTTGGAGCGGTGATTGGCGGCTTTCTGATGGAGAAGGGCAACATCCATGTTCTCATCCAGCCGGCCGAGCTGCTGATCATTGCCGGCGCGGCGACAGGGACGCTGCTGGTGGCCAATCCCATCCATACCTTGAAGGACATTCTCGCCGGCCTGAAGGGCGTGCTGGGTGGCTCGAAGTTCGGCAAGGAGCGCTATCTGCGCACGCTGAAGATGATGTACCAGTTTCTCAACAAGGTGCGCAGAGAGGGCCTGCTGAGCGTGGAGATGGACGTGGAAAAGCCCGAGGAGAGCGCCATTTTCAAGGAGTATCCCGAGTTTCTCTACGACCATCACTCCAGAGAATTTGTGTGCGACACACTGCGCACCGCCATCACCGGAGGCGTGGAGCCGTTCGACATGGACCAGATGATGGAGCTGGACATGGAGGTGCACCATAGCGGGGCCATGCAGCCGATCAACGCGCTGACCACGATGGCGGACGCGCTGCCGGGGCTGGGCATTGTGGCGGCCGTGCTGGGCGTAGTGATCAGCATGGGCGCAATCGGCGGTCCGCCGGAGGAGATTGGCCACAAGGTAGCGGCAGCGCTGGTGGGCACCTTTCTGGGCATTCTGCTGTGCTATGGCGTGGCCGGGCCGCTGGCCGCGAACATGAGCAAAAGCGCCGACAACCACAACGACTATCTGCATATGCTGCGGGTGCTGCTGCTTTCGTTTCTCAAGGGCGCGGCGCCCATGATTGCCATCGAGATGGGGCGGCGCGCCATTCCCGCGCATGTGCGGCCCAGTTTCGACGAGATGGAGAAATGCTGCAAGGACCGTGGAATTGCCGCGGAAACAGCGGTTGCGGCATAGGCAGAGCGGCGCGGAGCGGAGGAAAGGCGACGGCATGACGGCCAAGACGCAACCCATCATCGTGATCAAGCGGAACGGCGGTCACGCCGGCCACCATGGCGGCGCATGGAAGGTGGCCTACGCCGACTTTGTGACCGCGCTGATGGCGCTGTTCATCGTGCTGTGGCTGATGAGTTCCAGCGAACAGGTAAAGAAGGCCGTAGCCGGCTATTTCAACGATCCGATGGGAACTGGCAAACTGCTCGGAACCACCATGAGCGGCACCGGCGACTCCGTGACGGTGGCCTCCGGCGACAGCATGCAGAAGCTGAAGGACAAGCTGGAGCAGGCGATCAAGGGGCAGAAGGAGTTGGAGAAGCTCTCCAACCAGATCCAGATTTCGGTCACCTCCGAGGGGCTGCGCATGGAGCTGCTGGAGGACAAGAACGGGACCTTCTACCAGAGCGGCAGCGCGGCGTTGAGCCCCAACGGACAGAAGCTGCTGGCGCTGCTGGCGGGGGAGTTGAAAACCCTGCCCAATGCCCTGCTGATCGAAGGCCACACCGACGCCGCGCAATACTCCACCGACACCAGCTACAGCAACTGGGAGCTTTCGGCCGACCGGGCCAACTCCGCACGGCGGCTGCTGCAGCAGGACGGGGTGCGCGGCAACCAGGTGACCCAGGTGCGGGGCTATGCCGACCAGCTTCTGCGCGTGCCGGGCAATCCGTACGATCCCTCCAACCGCAGGGTCTCGATCCTGGTGAAGAACATCGACGGCAAGCCGGCCGGTGTTCCTGCGGACAAGGCAATGAATGGGCCGGCAAGCTCCAAGGCCGCGGCGGGCAAAGCTCCCGTGCAGAACGGGCCTCCGGCTCATCAGGCGCAGGCGGCTGCCGCTTCCGCCAAGCCCTCTGCGGCCGCGCCGGCAGCCAAACTCAGCCTGATGGACAGGCTGAAGGGCATGATGCCGGGGTGGAAGAAGTAGCGGGGGGAATTGCTGTGCGCAGGGTGCAGGATTCACGGACATGGAAGCGGGAAATGGTGTAGTCTGGTTGGCGTACGAGAAAGCGTTTACCGGAGGTACTTTTCCCATGTCCATCGTCGCCGGGGTTGATTTCGGCACACTCAGCGTTCGCGTCACTCTGGTTGACAGCATAAAAGGCCCGATCGGCACCGCATCGGCCTCTTATCCGCTGCACCGCCGTCGCGAAGACCCCAATTTTGCCACCCAATCCCACGACGATCAGATGACGGCGCTGGCCCAGGCTACCCGCGAAGTGCTCAAGACCACCGGGGTGGCCGGAGACGCGGTCGCAGCCATTGCTTTGGACACGACCGGCTCCAGCGTGATTCCGGTGGGCGAGGGACTTGTGCCCCTGGACGAGTATTACCTGTGGTGCGATCACCGCGCCTTTGCCGAGGCCGAGTTGATCACCGCGAAGGCGCATGAACTGGGCTTCGAAGGCATCGAATGGTGCGGCGGGACGTACTCGCATGAGTGGGGATTCAGCAAGCTGCTGCACTGGCTGCGGCACAACCCGGAGAAGCGGTCCAAATTTGTCACCGCGTTTGAGCATTGCGACATGGTGGCGGCCACTTTGTGCGGCATCACCAAGGTCAGCGAGGTGAAGCGCAGCATCTGCGCCATGGGCCACAAGTGGATGTGGAATCCCAAGTGGGGCGGGCTGCCGCCGCAAGAGTTCCTGGTGGCCGTGGACCCGCTGTTTGCGGGCGTGCGCGCCAAGATGGGCGGCGAGTACCTGACCAGCGATCACCTGGCCGGACACCTTGCGCCGAAGTGGGCTGAGGCGCTGGGCCTGAAGGCTGGAATTCCGATTCCCGTGGGCGCATTCGACGCGCACTGGGACGCCATCGGCTCCAACATCCGCGAAGGCGATGTGGTGAACGTGGTTGGAACTTCAACCTGCATCATTGCCATGGCTAAAAAAGCAGAGCTGGTTCCCGGCGTCTGCGGCGTGGTGCCGGGCAGCGTGCACCCCGACTACACCGGCATCGAGGCCGGACTCTCGGCCACCGGAGACATTTTCGACGCCATCGCCAAGCGCGCCAAGTCGAGCGTGGCAGAGCTATCGGAAGGGCTGGAGAAGTACAAAGCCGGACAGACGGGCCTGCTGCGGCTGAGCTGGGACAACGGCGACCGCACGGTGCTGGTGAATCCGGAACTGGGCGGCGTGACGTTGGGCTGGAACATGGTTCACACCGCCCAGGACGAGTTGTTTGCGGCTATCGAAGGCACCGCCTTCCACACACGGATCATTCTGGAGCGCATGGCGGAGTATGGGGTACGCGTGGATCGCGTCATCAACGCGGGCGGCATTCCGCAGAAGAGCGAAGTACTCAATCAGGTCTACGCCAACGTGCTGAACAAGCCGGTGCTGGTGCCCGCGGGGATTCCGACCAGCCTGGGGTCGGGCATCATGGCGCTGCTAGCGGCCGGAGTGTACAAGACCATTGAAGAGGCGCAGGCCGCGGTTTGCCTGCCGCTGCGCACGGTCGAACCGGACCCCAAGGCAGCGGCGGTCTACGAGCAGCTTTACAAGCACTATCGCGATGTGTATTTCGCGCTGGGTCTGCGCAAGGCAAAGCCCGTGGCGCTGGGCGATGTGTTGCCAGAGTTGAGAAGGATTGCGGCGGAAGTGCAGAAGGCGGGATAGGATTTATGGTTTCCCAGGTCCCAGAAGCGGGACCTGGGGCACTTGGCACCCGGCGCGGATTGTCACATTGAATTTCCAAGGAGCGAAAGCATGGAACGGCGGAGTTTCTTGAAGGCAGCGGCGGCAACCACGGCAGCAAGCCTGGTGTTTGGCCGTCGCGGAGCGCTGGCCCAGCAGGCGGGCAGCCACATCGAAGTCCTGGTGGACGAGCCCATCGGCGTCATTGCGCCGGAAATCTACGGGCACTTTACCGAACACATGGGCGCGGTGATTTATGACGGCGTGTGGGTAGGCGAGGATTCCAAGGTGGCCAACCAGCACGGCATCCGCAGCGAGTTGATCAAGGGGATGCGCGCGATCAAGGCGCCGGTGATTCGCTGGCCGGGCGGCTGCTTTGCCGACACGTATAACTGGCGCGACGGCATCGGCCCCAAGGAGAAGCGCCCGCGGGAAACCAACTTCTGGTACGACTGGTACTCCAAGAAGCTGCAAGACCAGAAGAAGCCGCAGATCTTCGATCCCAACTCGTTTGGCACCGACGACTTTCTGCGCTTCTGCGAACTGTCGGGCGCGGAGGGCTATCTGGCGGCCAATCTGCGGAGCCTGCCGGCGCTGGAGTTTGCGCGCTGGATGGAGTATGTGAATTCGCCCACTGGCTCGACCACGCTGGCAGAAGCGCGCGCCGCGGCGGGGCATCCGGCGCCCTACAACGTGCGCTACTGGGGCGTGGGCAACGAGAGCTGGGGTTGCGGCGGCAACTTTGACGCCGAGGAATACGCCTCGGAGTATAAACGCTTCACCGCCTGGGTTCCCGGCTTCGACGTGCACCCGCGCTTTGTGGCTTCCGGGCCCAACGAAGACGACATCGACTGGACGCACCGCTTCTTCAACAAGATTTATCGCGGCCAGCCCGGCGCCGACAGCCACGGCATCTGGGGCTGGAGCGTGCATAACTACGCGTGGAACCTGAGCCGCGGCAAGACCACGGACTGGGTGGCCGCCAAGGGCGACGCGCTGCAGTTCGATCCGGTGGAGTGGTACGAAGTGCTGGTGCAGTCGGACAAGACGGAAGGCATGGTGAATCACCACTGGGCGGCGCTGGGGCAGTACGACCTGCCGCACCGCATCAAGCTGGTGGTGGACGAGTACGGCCCTTGGTACAAGCCGGGCACGGAAATCTCGGAGGTTGCGGCCGTGGGGCAGCAGATCACCGTGCGCGACGCACTGGCGACGGCGCTGACGCTGGACATCTTCAACCGCAACGCCGAGAAGGTGGGCGGGGCAGCCTGCGCACAGCTGATCAACGGGATCAACGCGCTGTTTTTGGCGCACGAAGACAAGTTCACGACGACGCCGAACTTCAACGTCTTCGAGATGTATGCGGCTCACCAGGGCGGCACCGCGCTGCGCACGGAGTTCTCCGCGCCCGAAGCCCGCTACGACCGCGACGGCAAGCCGGGCAGCTTTTGGGGGCTGAAGGGATCGGCCTCGCTGAAGGGCAAGACGCTGACGCTGACGGCGGTGAATCCAGACATAAGCCAGCCCCGCGAGACGGAGATTGTGTTGCGCGGCGCAAAAGCAGTGAGCGCCAAGGCATGGGTAGTGGCCGAGACGGACATTCACGCCCACAACACGCTGGAGCAGCCGGACCAGGTGAAGACCCGCTCGGCTGAAGTCAGCCTGCGACCAGGCGTGCTGAGCTTCACCTTTCCGCCGGCTTCGGTGGTGAAGATCGAGGTGCAGTTGAGTTAGTTTGATTCTGCCGTTTGAGTGAGACGGTTCCTGCCAGCCCACCCTCGTGTGGTGTCCCAGATGTTCTTTGAAAAACAACAGCAGATCCCCTTCGGCTTCGCTCAGGGCCGGCTTTCGACTCACCACCCCCAAGCTGAAAAGCGCTTGGGGGTCCGTTCGCTCAGGATGACAGTTCATTTTTTGTATGGACTTAAGAGACAGCCCACCCTAGCCGCAAGGGCAAATACGCGGCGAGGGTGGGGCACCCGATGTGATCGGGTGAGATGAGCGGAAGATTTGCATGAATAGCAAAAGGGCCGGAGCATGATGCTCCGGCCCTTTGCTGTTGATGGTTTCTGCGGATCGTTAGAAGTCGAGACGCAGGCCAAACTGCATGCGGCGGTAGGTGGTCAATGTGCCGCCATAAACGCCGAACGTACCGGAGGTCATGTTGGCGTTGAGGTTGATCGGGCTGTCGTCGAAGCGGACGTTGTTGCCGACGTTGTAGACTTCGGCGGCAAACTTCAGCTTCATTTCTTCGGGCAGACTCCAGGTCTTGGCCAGCGAGGAGTCGATGTCGAAGTAGCCGTCTCCGCGGAAGGCATTGCGCATACCGGCTTCACCGGGATAGGGGATACGAATCGGACCACCGGTGTAGACGCCGTTGTTGATGGTGGTTGCGGTGTCTCCCGCGAAGACCTGCGGAACACCGTTGACGAGGTGGCGGTGGACCTTGACCGGAGAGGTGACGACGCCATAGCCCTCTTGTTCGTAATTGGTGGTCCAGCCGGGTTCATACGTGGAGAAGGGCAGACCGCTGGACCAGCGGCTCAGGCCTGACCACTGCCATCCACCTACCAAGGCGTCCATGAGGTGGCCTGCGTTGCCCAGGACAGACTTGCCGCGTCCCACGGGAACCGCATAGACCCAGTCGAGGGTAACGAGGTGGCGCGTATCGAAGTCGGACACGGCCTTGTTCAGTTTGGGATTCCAGCTGTTCTGGATGCCCGTGGTTCCGAACGCGTCCGTGGAGAACTCGTTGGAGCGCTCCGCAGCCGAGCCCATATCCAGGGACTTGGAGAGGGTGTAGTTGACGTCGGCGGTGAAGCCGTGGCTGGACGGGTGGCGCAAAGTCAGCTGAAGTCCGTTGTAGGAGCTGGTACCGATGGAGGACCAGGCATAGAGCGACGAGAACTGCTGATTCCAGTACCGCGGCCCGGAAGGATTCATGAAGTCCATGACCTGCAGCGCGGTGGTTTCGCCGTAGTCATACCGGTAGGCAGCCCAGAAGTCGGAGTAGGCGGCCTGTGTGGCGCTCTGTCCGTTGTAATCCATGTTGGCCAGATAGGGGAACATGTCCTCGAAATAGGCCATCTTCTGAACCGTCGCGTTGGGGTCGCCGCCATTCTGGTCAGCAATCTTCGACATCGCCGCGCCATTGGTGAAGTAATCGCCGGCGCCCTTCTTGTCGACCAGGTTGACGGGCTCGGCCATATCCAACTGCTCGAGCAAGTGGCGGCCAAGGCGGCCCACATAGTTGGCCTCACCCACGAAGCCGCCCGGCAGTTCGCGCTGCACCGAGAAGTCGAAGGAGTAGGAGTAAGGCGTCTTGAGGTGGTTGTCGATGCCCCAGGTGATGGCGAAATCGCAACCATCCTGAGTGGACGGAGTAAACGGATAAGTAATGGTGGAGGAGGAGCCGGGGCAGCCGGACAGCGCGGGAATGGCATGGGCGCCGGTAAAGCGGGGCGAGTTTTGCATGGTGAAGTTGGCAGCGGGGCTGTTGACGGAACTGCTCAGGCCGAAGGAGCCCTGCTGGTCAAAAGAGTTCACGATGCCCTGGCCGAAGTGGTCAAAGTACATGCCGGCGCCGGCGCGGAAGGTGGTGCGGGGATCGGGCGCATAGACGGCAGAGAGGCGTGGAGCGAAGTTGGCCTTCTGCTTGGCCCAGTAACCGGGACGGCCATTCGCCTTGCCGCTCGGCATGAACTGGAGCGAATCCTCGAAGACGTTGCCTTGGGCAGCTTCAGAGCCGCGCTTGTCGAACCAAGCGCGCGTGTCGACGGTGGGCGAAATCTGCTGTCCCTTGGTTTCATAAGGAGCCTGGAGAATGGAGTGACGCACGCCGTAGGTCACGGTCAGCGTGGGCGTGACGCGCCATGCATCCTGCGCGTACCACTCAAACTCGTTGGCCTTGAAGTGGCGGCCGATCATGGCGCCGTCGGCAAACAAGGTGCCGGAGTTGGGACCGGTGACCGCGTAGTTGTACTGCTGCTCGCTCTCGGGCACTGTGCCAACCAGCGTGGCGTAAGCGATCTGGTAGGAGTTGGCGAAGCCGCTGCCGAGATCGTCAGGAGCGTTGGGGAAATTGGAAAGCCAATAGGGGTTGGTGGTCGCGCTGGTGTAGGAGTGCGTATCGCTGGCGCGATTGTTCTGAATGCCGCGCCAACTGCCGCCGAAGCTCATGGTGTGGGTGCTCTTGGTCCAGGTGAGGTTGTCGGCGATGTTGTGCACCGGCACGCTGACTACTGTGGAGCGGGTCTGGGCTTCAGGCTGCGAGAGGAAGCGGAAGACCACCCAATCGCCCGTGCCGCTGCCGGCGCCGCGCGTGGAGTAGCCCTGGCGAATGAAGCCATAGCGCAAATCGTTGACGACGTTGTTGGTGGGCGTCCAGGTATGACCGACAGCGATGCCCTTGGTATTGTCCTCATGGATGTAGGAGGCGGGCTGGCCGGGTACGTTCTGATCGCCGGCGGAGGTGTCCTTCTGCAGGTTGGCGCGGAAGAAGATGTGCTGCGTGGCGCTCAGGCTGTAATCGATTTTGGCGATGGAGGTGTTGAGCGTGGAGGGCGCGGGCGAAGCAAAGATATAGCCTGCGTTGTTCACGCCGTCGCCGGCGGTCGGCGCCGAGCCATAGATGCCCTTGGCCGCCAGCGTGCCGTAATAGGCCGCAACGGCGGGGTTCGGACCGCAGGCAACATTGGAGGTGCAGTCCGAGTCCAAGGCTGTGACCTGGGAGGCGGTCAACCAATGCGTGGAACCGCCGTCGTCCTGGTAGCCGAGCTCGCCGTCATAGAACTGCTTGGTAGGGAGCGTGCGGGTCACAACGTCGTTGATGGCCTTGCGCTGTCCTTCGTAGTTGAAGAAGAAGAAGAGCTTGTCCTTCTTGATGGGGCCACCGAGGGCGCCGCCGAAGGTATTCATGACGTACTTCTGCGGGGTGTTCTTTTGGCCGAGTTCCAGTTCCTGGTACTTGTTGAACCACTGGTTGGCGACGGTGTTGGTGGGGCGGTAGTACTCATAGAGAGCGCCGTGCATCTTGTTGGTGCCGCTCTTGGTGACGATGGAGACCTGCGCGCCGGAGCTGCGTCCGGAATCGGCTGTGCTGTTGGAGGTGGTAACGCGGAATTCTTCGGTGGAATCGAGGGTGGCGCGGAGCACGCCGGTGAAAGCCGAGCCGGCGATCTGGTCGTTGTCGTCCATGCCGTCGAGCGTGACGTTGCCCTGGTCAGAGCGTCCGCCGCTCACCGAGCCGCTGCGGCTATCAACAGTACTGTTTTCTTCAGGATTGCCCAAGTAGAGTACGCCGGGCTGCAGGGTCAGCAGAGAGACGGGATCGCGGCCTTCCATGGGCAGCGCTTCGATGGTCACATTGCCCACCGAGTCGCCCAGGGTGGCGTCTGACGTGTTCAGGGTCTGGGCCGTGGCGCTCACGTCCACGGTGACCGAGCTGGTTTCAACCGTCAGCGCGAAATCGATGGTTGCGGGCTGGTTCACCAGCAGTTCTGCGGTCTTGGACTGGTTGCCAAAACCGGGGGCGGAAACCGTGATGGTGTACTTGGCCGGCGGGATCTGCGCAAAGCCATAGAGGCCGGCGTTGTTGGCCGTCGCACTCAATGTCTTGCCGTTTGCCTTGTCCAGCAGGGTGACTTCCGCACCCGGAACGAGTGCTCCACTGGGATCTTTCACAACGCCACGTAGTGAAGTGGTTGCAGACTGGCCAAATGACAGGGTAGCAATAGAAAGGATGCAACAGAGCATCCATCCCCATAGGGAGTGTTTCACGGCTTTCCTCCAAGGTATTGAGTAGCACAACTGTTCGTTCCGCAGCGACGCGAACAGGCTTCTGTATGGCGGTTCCGGTGCAGGCCGCGCAATGAATGAATCTACCCTGGAAATGATTTCGCGCCGCAGGGTATTGCGCTGTACGCGGAGCTCAAATGAGGCGCTCTGCAGCGTGTATTGCTGAAAACAAGCGACTTCGGGGAGAAGCTCGCTTCAATAGGTTAATTATACATTTTTTGAACTCTTTGATGAATATTTATTCATTCCGATATCTTCCTTTCATGCATCCGAATTCGATTTACCTGCGGGAAAGGGCCTGGCTGCGCGGGCACAGGCGGCCCGGTTATTGCTGCTGCTGCATTTGCTGCAAATCGACGAGGGGCTGGCAATGCTCGGGCGGCTGCTGAGCACGCTCAACCAACACGCTCCAGTCGTCGGGAATGGGCATTTTGCTGTCGAGGGCGGGCGGCTGCCCGCTGGCCTCCACATGCACGGCCACGTAAAGCTCGCTGTCGGTCAGGCCGCGGAAGATGCCGTGGGTGGGCGGCACGTCGGCGTAGTCCCGGCCCACGGCGGTGCGGATGTGCCGGTGGTGGGCGACCAGATTATTGGTGGGGTCGAATCCGACCCAGCCCAGGTGGGGCAGCAGCACGTCCACCCAGGCGTGAGTGGCGTCCGGAGTGGAGCGGTCGTGGTCTTCGCGGCTGCGATAGAGGTAGCCGGAGACGTAGCGGGCGGGAATCCTCACATGGCGGAGCAGGGCGATCATGGTGTGGGCAAAATCCTGGCAGACGCCTTTGCCGCTGACGATGGCTTCGTCGATGGGCGAATCGACCCGGGTGGAGCGGGGCGCGTATTCGAAGTACTGAAAGAGCCGCTCATTCAGCTCCTGGACCAGCATGAGCGGATCGTCGCGGCGGGTAACGCCCATCTGCTTGGCCAGCAGCGCGACCGCCGGCGTCTCGACGGCAAAGGTGGAGGGCAGCAGCATCTCCCAGTAGTCGCCGGCCTCGACCAGGCTGTCGAGCTCTGCCCAGGCATCGGGCGACAGGAAGCGGGGCACATCGGGCAGCACCTGCTGCTCGACCACGGACTCGGCCACAATGACCAACTGGTTGTGGTCACCGGGAATGTCGAAGTGCTGCACGTTGTTGCCCTGGTGGTCGCGATAGCTGAAGACGCGGCAGCGGGGGCTGACCGAGAGGGAGAAGTTGAGGCAGTGCTGGTGGGAGTCGGAGCGCGGGTGCATGCGCGTCTCCATGATGCTTTCGCTGATGGGCTGCGTGTAGCGGAAGCGCGTGAGGTGGCGGATGGAATAGAAGTTCATGCCCGTTCTCCGTATCCCTTAGCTGGCCAGTGCGGACTGGATGGAGTAATGCACATAGTGGCGGTAGATGAGCTCGTGAATGCGCATGCACTGCTCGCGGATGGTGTGCAGAAAACCGGCTGCGTTCCCTGCCCGAATCTCGCCGATGGTGGTGAAGCCTAGCATGGCGTGGAGCCGGCCGATGACCGCAATCAACTCCTCGGGAGGACGGCGGCCGCCCGAGCCCTGGATCGATTCGATCGAGTGGTGGGCCGAGTCAATGCAATAGCGGACGGCGTGGGGGAAGTCGCGGTTGAGCAGTAGGAACTCGAGAATGCGGTCGGAAGAAAGATCCGCGGTATAGACCTGGCAGTACGCCTCGAACGAGGTGCAGCAGCGCAGCAGGCCCACCTGCTCCAGGTGCTGGTAGCCGGAGTGTTCGCTTTCCGCCAGTTGGAACAGCTCGGGCTGGTAGACCTCAAGCAGCGTGGCGGTGGCGTAGGCGCGCTCAAGGTAGCGGCCGAGGCGGATAAACTGCCATCCCTGGCCGTGAATCATGGTGGTATCGCTTACCCCTTTGAACAGATGGATGCCATCGATGACGGAGGATAGCAGGTCGTTCATGTTGGAAAGGAACAGCGTCTGCGCCTGGGGCGAGTGCATCTGGTGAAACAGGCGGTTGAGCCGCTGCCACTGTTCGCTGGAAAGCTCCTCGCGCACCTGGCGCGCATTTTCCCGCGCAGCGTTCACGCAGAATGCCACGGCGGCATGGTTCACGTTGTCAAAAATCAGGGAGTGGGCCATGGTTTCGATATCGCCGTTCCACACCATGCCTGCCGGCTTGCCGAGGGACGCCATCAATCGCAGCCAGCGGGCCTCGGCGCTGGTGTCGCCAGGATCGAGCATGAGGCTCATGGTCACATCCAACTGGCGCACAGTGTTCTCTGCCCGCTCCAGGTAGCGGCTCATCCAGTAAAGGCTGTCGGCCACGCGCGATAACATTTTTGTCTCCCCTTATTCCGTTGTGAGCTATTGCTTAAGTACCCATGTATCTTTGCTGCCGCCGCCCTGCGAGGAGTTGACCACCAGCGAGCCCTTTTCCAGAGCCACGCGGGTGAGACCTCCGGGCACGATGTTCACCTTGTCGCCGAAGAGGATGTAGGGCCGCAGGTCCACGTGGCGCGGCTCCAGACGATTGCCGATCATGCAGGGAGCGCGCGAGAAATCGAGCGTGGGCTGGGCAATGTAGTTGCGCGGATTGGCCTCGATCTGGCAGGCAAACTCTTCGCGTTGTTTTACGGTCGAGTGCGGGCCGATCAACATGCCGTAGCCACCGCTTTCGCCCACCGCCTTGACCACCAGCTTGTCCAGGTTGGCGAGCACGTGGCGGCGGTCCTTTTCCTCGGTGAGCAAGTAGGTCTCTACGTTGGGCAGGATGGGGTCCTCGTCGAGGTAGTAGCGGATGATGCGCGGCACATAGGCGTAGAGCGCCTTGTCGTCGGCCAGGCCGGTGCCGAAGGCATTGGTCACCGTCACGTTTCCGGCACGATAGGCATTGAACAAGCCCGCGCAGCCCAGCGCGGAATCCGTGCGGAAGATGAGCGGATCGCTGAAGTCGTCATCCACGCGGCGGTAGATGACGTCGACGCGCTTGAGGCCGTCGGTGGTGCGCATGTAGACGATGTTGTCGTGGGTCACCAGGTCGCGGCCCTCGACCAGGTCGATGCCCATTTGCCGGGCGAGATAGGTGTGCTCAAAGTAGGCGGAGTTGAAGACGCCCGGCGTAAGCAGCACGATGTTCGGTTCCGGACGGCTTTCGGGGGCCAGAGAGCGCAGCGTGGCCAGCAGCAGTTGCGGATAGTGGTCGATGGGGCGCACGCCGTAGCTTTGGAAGAGCTGGGGAAAGGTCCGCTTCATGACCCGGCGGTTGGTGAGCATGTAACTCACCCCGGAGGGCACGCGCAGGTTGTCTTCGAGCACCACAAATTCGCCGGTATTCAGCCGCAGAAGGTCAGTGCCCACCACGGAGATGTAGACATTGCGCGGCACCTGCAAGCCCCGCATCTGACGCCGGTAGTGCTTGCAACTGTAGACCAGTTCGCGGGGCACCACGAGGTCGTTGAGGATTTTGGCTTCGAAGTAGACGTCGCGCAGAAAGAGATTGAGCGCGGTGATGCGCTGAGTGAGTCCGCGCTCGATGCGGTCCCACTCCTGTGCGGTAATCAGCCGCGGCAGCAGGTCATAGGGGAAGATGCGCTCGGTGCCTTCGTCGCGCCCGTAGACCGTGAAGGTGATGCCCTGGTTCAGAAATGACAGGTCCGCCGACTGCTTGCGCCGCTCCAATTCCTCTTTCGGCAGCCGCACCAGGGTCTCGGCCAGAGCCCGGTAGTGGAGGCGCACTTCGCCGCCGGCCGTGCGCATCTCGTCGAAGGCGCGGTCGAGCGGATAGTCACCGAACAACGTATCCAGTGGAACCGATTGGCCAGCAGCCATGAGGGTCCGCACGCTTTCCTGAGGGCAGATTCAGGGGAGGCGGGAGGGGAAGACTCTGCCGCCCAAGCCCTGTTCTCTAGCTTTTAGCAGGCGGGATATAAGGGATCCATGAGGAGATGAGAAATCGGCGAAAAGCAAACGCAGAAGCGGGACGCGGGGTGGGGCGGGCGAACTTCGCCGATGCAGCAAGGGCGGCGAAGCCGATGTGGCTACGCCGCCCTTGTTGCTGATTGCAGATGATTCAGTTGAAGATCGCTCCAGGGAACCTCAGAACAAGTACCAGATTCCAGAAAACCATTCCTCAGGGGCTAAAGCCCGCGTTGATGATGCGGATTTCAGCGGCACGGCTGAAGCCGTGCCCTTTCAAAACATCAGCACTTGCCGCAACTGAAGCCGTGCCCTCTCAAAGCCCTCTTCTCCGACGAGAGAAATGCTCTAGAACTTGCTCCAGAGGGACTGGTTGTAGACCGCGTGGTGGAACTGCACCTCGGAGGCCTTGACGATGGAACCCAGTTCGCGCGGCGAGCGGTTGGCCACGGCCTGCTTCAGGTCGGCATAACGGCCTTGCACGTCCGAGCCCAGGATCTCGCCAATCCACTTCGATTCCTGGAAGTCCGCGATGGCGTCCTGGATGTTGTCGGGCAGGAAACGGCCGCCGCCGCGCAGACCCTCGACCGTGGAGATGTTGCCGTCGATGCCGGTGCGGAAGATGGAGTAGAGGGTCAGGTAAGGGTTGGCGTCCGGGGCCACGGCGCGCACTTCCGTTCTCATAGACCGCCTGTTGCCGATGGGCACGCGGACCATGGCGCCACGGTCGGTGGCCGATGCGCGAATCTGGTTGGGGGCCTCAAAGTGCGGGTCGAGGCGACGGTACGCGTTCACGCTGGAGTTGAAGATCAGGCACAGGTCCAGGGCGCGGGTGAGGATGCGGTCAAGGAAGCTCCAGCCAAACTGGGAGAGCTGTTCCTCGCCCTTTTCGTCCCAGAACAGGTTGGTCCTGCCCTGCGAGACCGAGACGTTGGTGTGCATGCCGCTGCCGTTGACGCCGACCACCGGCTTGGGCAGGTAGCTGGCCGTGTAGCCCAGGTTGTTTGCGATCTGACGAGTGAGCAGCTTGTAGAGCTGGATCTGATCGGCGGCCGCCACCGACTCGGCGTAGCTGTAGTTGATTTCAAACTGGCTGGGCGCGACTTCGGGGTGATCCTTCTCGTTCTGGAAGCCCATGGCGCGCTGCACTTCAGCCGAAACATCGATGAACTGGCGCAGCGGATCGAGAGGCAGCGAGTGGTAGTAGCCGCCGGTGGAGACCAGCTCAAAGTGGTTGGTTTCGCAGTAGCGCTGCTCGGCGTCCTTGCCGGCGAACAGGAAGCCTTCGATTTCGGGAGCCGCGTTCAGCGTGTAGCCCTTCTCCTTGAAGAGCTTGTCGGAGTAGTTCTTGAGCACGCCGCGCAGGTCGCCGGAGTAGGCGGTTCCGTCCTTGTCGAGTACCGTGCCAAAGACCACCACTTTGCCGGTGCCGAAGACGTCGGCGGGCACCCAGTAGAAGGCGCTCCAGTCGATACCGAGGCGGAGGTCGCTCTCTTTCTGGGCGGTAAAGCCGCGGATGGAGGAGCCGTCGAAGGTCAGGTTCTCATAGGAGCCGAGGAGAAACTTCTTGTCGTAGTCCAGCAGGTGGAGACGGCCTTCGAGATCGCTGAAGAGCACGGTGACGGCCTTGATCCGCTTCTCATCGGTCAGGTACTTCAACCGCTTCTCGCGAATCTCGTCGGCCGCGACCCGGTTAGTGCGTTCAGCCTTGGCTGTCAGATTGAGCTCTTCCAACTCTTCATACGAGAGAGCAAGGAAATTGCGGTAGTCGTTGGGCATGAGTCTCCTTTTCGGTTGTGGCGGGAAGCGGAAAAAGATACAGTACCGGTGTCGAAGGACGCCCGGCTGTTTGGAATCTTATGGAGATAGGGTAACGCTGCCCGGTCCGTCGCGCCTAAGAAAATCGCTCTCGGAGCAGGGCCAGTGTGGCGCGTCCCAAGGTTACCGCGCTCTAGAGCGGCTCGTGGAGTAACCTGTTTGCTCAGGAGACTTTACCGCCCAATGCCCAAACTGCACCGCCTCCCTTTCGCTGCCCTGGCTGTTTTTGCCCTTGCGCTGACTGTCGTTCGCGCCCAACAACCAGTACCGGAAACGCCGCAGGAAGATTCCGTCCGCGCCCATTACACCAAGTACGAGTACCGCATTCCGATGCGCGACGGCAAGCGGCTGTTCACCGCCGTCTATGTGCCCAAGGACGCCGACCATGGGCCCTATCCGTTCCTGATGGACCGCACGCCGTACAGTGTGGGCCCCTACGGCGAAGACCAGTATCCCAAGCACCTGGGCCCCTCGGAGGAGTTTGAGAAGGGCGGCTACATTTTTGTGTACCAGGATGTGCGCGGCCGTTGGATGAGCGAGGGCGAGTTTGTGGAGATGCGCCCGCACATCGACGAAAAGAAGTCGCCGCAGGACGTGGACGACGCCTCGGACACCTACGACACAATCGAGTTTCTGCTCAAGAACGTGGCCAACAACAACGGGAAGGTGGGCATTTGGGGCATCTCGTATCCGGGGTTCTATACGTCGGCTTCGATCATCGACTCGCACCCGGCGCTGGTGGCCGCCAGCCCACAGGCGCCCATGACCGACCTGTTTCAGGGCGACGACGGCTACCATGGCGGAGCCTTCATGCTCTCGGCCAACTTCGGCTTCTACTCCTTCTTCAAGCCGGCCCACAACCCGGAGACGCCCAAGCCCTCGGTCGGCTTCGACTTCGGCACGCCAGACAGCTACAAGTTCTATTTGCAGGCCGGAAACATCGCCAACCTGGACAAGCTTTACCTGAAGGGCTCCAGCTGGCTGTTCAACGACCAGGCTTTTCACTCGACCTACGACAACTACTGGAAGGCGCGCGACCTTTCGCAACACATGAAGAACGTGCGCTGCGCGGTGCTGGTGGTGGGCGGCTGGTATGACGCCGAGGACCTGAGCGGGCCATATCGCACCTTCAATGCCATCAGCAAATTCAACCCGCAGACCCCGACCACGCTGGTGGAGGGACCCTGGGTGCACGGCGGCTGGTCGCGCGGAGAAGGCAGCCACCTGGGCGATGTGCAGTTCAACGCCAAGACCGCGGAGCACTTCCGCGCCAACGTGCAGTTCCCTTTCTTCGAGCACTACCTGAAGGGCAAGGGCGCGGCGCAGCCCAAGGCTGTGGTGTTTGAGACCGGCACCAACGTCTGGCGCAGCTTCGACGCCTGGCCGCCCAAGGCCGCCGCGGCCAAGACTCTCTACTTTCACGCAGGCGGCAAGCTCAGCTTTGAGCCGCCGGCCGAATCCAAGGGCGTGGACGACTACCAGAGCGACCCCGCGCACCCCGTGCCCTTTGTGGGCTACACCACCGACACGGTTCCGCAGCGCTACATGGTGGACGACCAGCGCTTTGCCAGCTATCGGCCCGACGTGCTGGTCTACCAGACCGAGCCGCTGGAAGAGGATGTGACCATCGCCGGTCCCATCGCGCCCAAGCTGAAGATTGCCAGCACAGGCACCGACTCCGATTTTGTGGTGAAGCTGATCGACGTTTATCCAGAGAACTATCCCGATCCGGAGACCGCGAGCGGCGGCAAGCGCATTCTGGACGCTCCTCCGCTGCACATGGGAGGCTACCAACAGTTGCTGCGCGGAGAGCCGTTCCGCGCCAAGTTCCGCAACAGCTGGGAGAAGCCCGAGCCTCTGACGCCGGGCAAGGAAGCGGATCTGAACTTCACGATGCCCGACCTGTTCCACACCTTCCGCCGCGGCCATCGCATCATGGTACAGGTGCAGAGTTCCTGGTTCCCGCTGGCGGACCGCAACCCGCAAACATTCACCGACATTCCCCACGCCAAGCCGGAGGAGTTCCAGAAGGCCACTGAACAGGTGTTCAGGCAGAAGGATGCGGCCAGCGGCGTGGAAGTGCTGGTGATGCCGTAAAAGCAGCGAGTCAGCGCGGCTTTGCCGCAAGCGAGTCAGCAGACTTTGTGGCTGACCTGCTGACTTGCCGACCTGCTAACTTGCTCCATCGTTTCTCATGAGGATTTTTATGTTCGCTCGTAATTTTCGTTCCGTTTTGCTGTTGCCGGCCGCACTGCTCCTGGCCGCTGCGCCCGCGATTCACGCCGAAGAAGGCATGTGGACCTTTGACAACCCGCCCCTGAAGCAACTGGCGGCCAAGTACAACTTCCATCCCTCGCAGGAGTGGCTGGATCATCTGCGCCTTGCGAGCGTGCGGCTCAACGACGGCGGGTCGGGATCGTTTGTGAGCCCCAACGGGCTGCTGCTGACCAATCACCACGTGGCCCGCGGCCAGCTGCAGAAGAACTCGACGGCCGAGCACGACTATCTGCGCGACGGCTTCTATGCGGCGACGCTGGACCAGGAAATGAAGTCGCCCGATCTCGAGATCAACGTGCTGGTGGCGATGCAGGACGTGACCGCGCGGGTGCAGGGCGCGGCCAAGGGAATTGCCGACGACGCCAAGGCGCTGAAGGCACGCGACGCCGCGATTGCGGCCATCGAAAAGGAGAGCAAGGACAAAACCGGCCTGCGCTCCGACGTGGTCTCGTTCTACCAAGGCGGCGAGTACTGGCTCTACCAGTACAAGGCCTACACCGACGTGCGCCTGGTGTTTGCCCCGGAGCAGCAGGCGGCCTTCTTTGGCGGCGATCCGGATAACTTCACGTATCCGCGCTACGACCTGGATATGGCCGTGTTTCGCGTGTATGAGAACGGCAAGCCGCTGCACTCGGACAACTACCTGAAGTGGAGCGCCAAGGGCGCCGCGCCGGACGAGCTGATCTTCATCAGCGGGCATCCGGGCTCGACCGAGCGCCAGGACACGATGTCTCAACTACTGGCGGAGCGCGACGGACACGGCCCGGCCATCACCGAGTATCTGCAGCGGCGCATCGCTGCCGCCCAGGCTTTTGCCGCGCAGGGTCCGGAGCAGGCGCGCCTGGTGGGTTCGACGATCTTCGGCCTGCAAAACAGCCTGAAGGTCTACCTGGGACGCGCCGACGCGCTGGCCGACAAGGCGGTTCTGGCCAAGAAGCAGGCCGAGGAGAACGACTTCCGCGCCAAGGTTGCGGCGAATCCCGAGTGGCAGAAAGCCTACGGCGGCGCATGGGACACCATTGCCCGCGTTGAGGAGCAAGCCAAGCCCGAGGTGAAGAGCCAGATCTTCCGCCGCGCCGACAGCCGTCTCTTTAGCATCGCGCTCAGCATCGTGCAGTACGTGGCCGAGGTCAAGAAGCCCGACGGCGAGCGGCTGCCGCAGTACCACGAAGCCGGACTGGAGTCTCTCAGGTTCCAGATGTTGTCGCCGGCCACGATCTATCCCGCGACGGAAAAGCTGTTTATGGCCTCGGCGTTGAAGCTGGGCCAGGAAAAGCTGGGCAAGGACGACGCCTTTGTGCAGGCCATTGTGCAGGGCGCGGACGTGGACAAGACGGTGAACGCCCTGGTGGACGGCACCAAGCTGGCCGACCCGGCCTTCCGCAAATCGCTGATCGAGGGCGGCGAGGCAGCCGTGGCCGCTTCCACCGATCCGATGATTGTGGCCGCGCGCCGCGTGGATCCCATTGTGCGCGACACCAACAAGCGGATGCGCGACCGGCTGACCAGCGTGCTGATCCCGGCAGGCGAAAAGCTGGGCAAGGCCCGCTTTCTGGCCTATGGGAAGAACGCCTATCCCGACGCCACCTTCACCCTGCGCCTGAGCTACGGCAGCGTGGACGGCTATCCCTACAACGGCACGGTGGCTCCGCCCTTTACCACCTACTGGGGGCTATATGACCGCGCGGCCAGCTTCAGCAACAAGCCGCCTTTCGACCTGACAGCAAAACAGGAGGCCGGACGCGACAAGCTGGACCTTTCCACTCCGCTCGATTTCGTCTCGACTGGCGACATCATCGGTGGCAACTCCGGCTCGCCAGTAGTGAACCGCAACAATGAGTTGGTGGGCCTGATCTTCGACGGCAACATCGAGTCGCTGGCCGGCGATTTCGTGTATGAAGGCGGAAAGAACCGCGCGGTTGCGGTGCACTCTGCCGGCATGATCGAAGGCCTGCGCAAGCTCTACAAGGCAGACGCGCTGGCTGACGAACTGGAAGGCAAGAAGTAACTGCGCTTGCTTTCGTAGAAACAGCAAGGGGAGCCGCAATGGCTCCCCTTCTTGTTGATCCGCACTTTGCCGGCAAATAGCCGCGCCCTGCTCAGCTGTGCTTGGCGTGGACGCGGCGCGCCGGTGGCGGACAGGTGGACTCGCGAATCTTCAGTTCCGGCTGGATGGGCACCGAATCCGGAAAGGTCGCTTGCCCTCGGATCCGCTGCAGCAGGATGCGCGCGGCCACCGTGCCCATCTGGTTCAGCGGCTGACGAATGGTGGTGAGGCTGGGATTGTGGAAGGCCGCACTCTGGATGTCGTCAAAACCGACCACGGAGACGTCCTTGGGCACGCGCAGGCCATGGTCCATGAGGGCCCGGATGGCTCCAATCGCCGAGAAATCGTTGTAGCAAATCAGCGCCGTGAAATCGACACCGCGACTGAGCAGTTCCTGAGTCGGGACAAAGCCCATCTGCGGGGTGGAGATCTGCGTCTGGATTTGCACCACCTGTTCGGGCCGCACTTCCAGCTTCAAGTCGCGGGCCACGCTCATCAGGCAATCCCAGCGCTCGTCGGCGTCGGAACTGTGGCTGCCACCGCGCATGAAGGCAATTTTGCGATGCCCCAGCTTTTGCAGGTGGCGCAGCGCCAGTTCCGCGGCCCGGCGCTGATCGAGCACCACGTTGGTGACGCCCTCGATCCGGCGATGTCCGGCCACTGCCACTGCTGGAACCTTCATTTTGTGCTCCAGCATCGTATCGATCAGGATGAACCCTTCCACGCAGCGGTCCATCAGCAGGCGCGGGTACTCCTCAATCAGATCGGGCTTGCGGCGATGACTTGCAGTTAGGAAGAAGTAACCTTCCTCGACAAGATACTCTTCCACCCCGGTCAGGATCTGGGCGGCGTAGCTGTCGTTCAGGTCCGGCACCAGCACGCCCACCGAGAAGGTTTGCCGCTTGCGCAGCGACCGAGCATAGAAACTGGGCCGATACTCGAATTTGGCGGCCGCCTCGGTCACCCGGTCGCGGGTTTCCTGGGGGATGGAGCGCACCCCCGGAGCGTTGTTCAGCACCAACGAAATGGTGGCCGGCGACAGGTTCAGGTACTCACCCAGCGTACGCAGGCTGACGGCCTGCCCCGGCTGCGGTTCGATACCCAATTTTGCGCGTTTGGCCATGCCTTTGTTTTAACACTCTTTGCTCTTAGGCGCTGTGATTTCAATGGTTTTGAGGGCTCGCGCCCTTGCGTGGCCAACAGCACAGCGCCTATCGCGCAGAGGGGAGGCAAACGGTTGACCGAGCCAGCATCCGTATGCAGGTTTTGTCTATTTTCCCGTTCCATATCAGCAGCTTAGCGGCGTAGAAGGCAATTGCGCATGGATTCGCCCTCGTTGGCAATAAATTCTGAAGGCAGCATGCAGAATATTTTCTATTTTCGAATGCATTTTTCTGCGATCGTCGTGGCCGGACAGGCCAACCCAGCCCGGTGCGACGGCGTGCCGGATGGGAAACCAACCTGAGCCCGACGGGGCAATGCCTTGCGATGCGATTGCGGTCAGGGACGACAGAGAGGAATCCTATATTTGGACGTATCGTTCCGGAGTTCTATACCCACCATCGATCCTGGACAATGCAGCGCGGACTAAGTCGGCAGCGCTGCATGGAGAGGTAAGTAAGCTGGCCGATGAAGATATCTTCCACTTATGAAAAGTGAAACTCAGGATCTTACTCAAACTTACTTTCCCACAAACGCACGATCCGGGCAGAAGTCCGTGCCTGCTCCGCGCACAAGGAGGAGGCCGCTCGTTTTCGCCGTGCGGCAGGCTGCGCGCTGTCGATCATCGAGCCTGGAATTTGGGACGGTTACTCCTACTTTTTCCTGGCGATCGCGAACAAAGCAAAGGCTATTTTGCGCGCCGGGAGCGGCAGCCAGACGCGCTGCATTCGATCAGGTTGTGTGATACGATACACCGTACGGAAGGTTGGCAGAGCGGTTGAATGCACCGGTCTTGTTGAATCGAGCGCTACCGTGGAAACGCGGCAGATGGATGGAGTCAAATTCGGCGAAGCCCCTGGAGAGATCCGAGGTAACGCCGAGCGAAGCCTGGCCTGGCCTGGCCAGGAACGTGTAGAGACTTGACGGCTCCCGCCTAAGGCTTCTTTTTGAGCTATGGCGAAGGCAAAGTCCAGACGACAAACAAGCGCAGGCTTGGTAGCGAAAGCTATAGGAGTAAGGAAAACCGGCGGGGCTGTGAGGCCCTCCAGGGTTCGAATCCCTGACCTTCCGCCATCATTCGAGTGATATCTATCTTAGAGAACCTCTGAACAAGTACCATCTTCAAGAAGGCCATTCCTCAGGGGCTAAAGCCCTGCTGATTTTGCGGACTTTAGCGGCACCCTTCGACAGGCTCAGGGCAGGCTTTGAAGCCGTGCCCTTTCAAAGCCACTCTACACCAACTGCGAATTTGTCCTAGCGGGACGGCTGAAGCTGAAGCCGAGCCCCTTCAAAACAGGACCTATTCAGAGCTTTCTTACACGCATCGCGTAACATCACGCCGCTTCTCTTGACAAACCTAGTTACTGCCTCCGCTGGCACAAGATGCACTTCCGCTTGCCGGGGAAGTTACGACTTCGCGCTGCGAAGCAAACACCTAGATAACTTGGGACGCACGTTCTTTTATCGCGGAACCGGATCATCCATCCGCTGCTCGCGGTCTGGGACGGGTTCATTGCATACCGGGTTGGCCGGTTTCCGTAAAGAGCAGAATCGAAAATGCTGTAGCCGAAGACGAGATTGTGGTAAATTTGCGCCTGCTTGAGAATTGAGCTGCTTTCAGCGATGAAAGGAACCGGCTCTTCCCAAGGATCGGCCCCTCAACACGAGGCATTCTCCTCCGAGGTCAACGAGATGAATTCCGACATGAATGAAGCTACAGCCAGTGCGCTCAGGATCTTTCGCGGCGAACCTGCCACGCTTGCGAAACTCCTCAGCCTGGGAGCACAGCACCAGCGCGCAAACCGTATGGACGATGCCCGAAGGCTCTTTGAGAAGGCGTTGGTTGAGCACCGGGCGGAAATGACCGACGCAGCGGCAATCCATCTTGTTCGCGACCTGATTGTCTGCACCTACAAGGATCCGGATCTGCCGACGGACACGCGGTTCGACGCGGCGGAACAGATGCTTCTGGGCATCCTGGGGGAGAGTTCGCAGGATGCCTCGACAACGCTTCAATCGGCGATCAGTTCCCTTTCCGCTGCGCTGGGCAATTTTCCGGATTTGAAGCAGGATCTGCTGGGGATTGCCGGAGCGGTGGAGAAACGCCGCTGGGAGGTTTACGGGCTGCGTCTGCACCTTGTGCGCGCCTGCCATTACTACCGCCGCGGGTACGAGATGGGGCTGGCGCACGATCAGGGCTACAACGGCATCAATCTTGCGTTCATCCTCGATCTGCTCAGTCAGCAGGAAGAGTACTCGCTCGACGAGGGCAACGCCGCGCGTGAGACAGCGTCTGAGGTCCGCAAGAAGATCATTGATGCATTTGACCCTTCACGGGTACTGGATCGGGACGAAAGAAGCAGCACGCTTGAACTCGATGACTCGACCAAGTCGTGGTGGCTGCTGGTTACGCTGGGCGAGGCGCACCTGGGCACCGGCAACTACGAGCGGGCCGTGCAGCGCATGGCCCAAGCCGCCGCATTGAAGGCCAAGCTCGCCGATCAAGAGGAGGAGTCGAAACACATTGCGCCCTGGCAGCTTGAGACGGTCGCTCGCCAGCTTGTGCGGGTTGCCCAGATGCAGGCACAGAGGACAAAGGGTTCTGGAGTCGCCGTGGAGAGTACCGACGCGTGGCGCGCTGTGGAAGCGCTGCTCGGGCACGACAGCCAAGCCGCTCAGTCTTTTCTCTATGGGAAGATCGGCTTGGCGCTTTCCGGGGGAGGATTTCGCGCTTCGCTGTTTCACATCGGCGTTCTGGCAAAGCTGGCGGAAATGGATGTGCTGCGGCATGTGGAGGTGCTGTCGTGTGTGTCGGGAGGTTCAATCCTGGGCGCCTACTATTACCTCGAACTGCGCAACCTTCTCCAGACGCACACCGATGACAAGATCAGCCGCCAAGAGTACATCGAGCTTGTGCGGCGCGTCGAGAAGGGCTTCGTGGCTGGCGTGCAGCGGAACATTCGCCTTCGGATGCTGCTGGGGTGGAACAGTAACTGGCGCGTGCTGACATCAAGAAGATCCTCAACCTCGGACCGGCTCGCGAAGCTATATGAAAGTGAGTTGTATTCCCGCGTGGAGGACGGAGAACAAAACGGCGCTCGCTATCTTGCGGACTTGAGGATTGCGCCGCTGGTAGAGACGCGGGACGAGAATGGCCGGGTAACTTCAAAGAAGGCGACCGACTTCAATCCAAGATATGAGAACTGGGGACGGCTCAACAAGATTCCGGTATTGATCTTGAACTCCACCTCATTAAACACCTGCCACAACTGGCAGTTCACGGCCTCGTTTATGGGCGAACCGCCGGCCCGAAGCATTGATGCCGAGATCGATGCCAATCACCGGATGCGCCGGATGTACCACTGGGAAGCGCCACCCTCGTACCGCCGTCCCGATCGGGATGAAAACGAGGCCGCCGGAGTTCGCCTTGGCGAAGCGGTTGCGGCCTCAGCCTGCGTGCCGGGCTTGTTCGATCCTCTGCTGCTGGAAGATCTGTATGGAGAGATGGGGCCGGAAAAGACGAAATATTTGATGCGGCTGGTGGACGGAGGAAACTACGACAATCAGGGCATCGCGAGTTTGCGCGAACAAGATTGCACGGTTCTGATCATCAGCGATGCGTGCGGACAGACCGGGATCAGCGACGACCCGGCTTCCGATCACGTAGGTGTCTCCATGCGCGCCAACAACATTTTGATGGCCCGCACACGCGAAGTCCAATACCAACTTTTGAGCGCACTCGAGGAGAACGGCGCGATTCAAGGCCTGCTGTACCTCCACCTGAAGAAGGGCTTGGAGGCGCAGGTGGTCGACTGGATTGGCAGCAAGGATCCATCCACCTATGTGAAACCGCCGGTGACCACCGCGTATGGCATCCGCGAGGATGTGCAGCGGCTGCTGGCCACGGTCAGAACCGATCTGGATTCCTTCTCGTGGCTGGAGTCCGACGCGCTGATGCTCTGCGGATATCGGATGGCAGAACATGAGTGGGCCAAGTGTCTGCCGAAGATTCCCGTGAGCACAAACCCGCGCGAACATTGGGACTTCCAGAAGCTGGAACCGGCCATGACCGCTGTCGATGCGCATCAAGGCGGGCAGGCTTTGCGGGATTTGAAGAAGGCGTTGCAGGTTGCGGAGGGGCTTGTCTTCAAACCGTTCAAACTGCATCCCGCGCTCAAGCTGGGCGGCGTGCTCATGGGAGTTGCTGCACTCGCAGCCGTCGTCTGGCTGATTGTAGCGTACTGGTCGAGTTCCATTTGCGATGCCGGCGAGGGCGCCGCCATCGCACTCGTTTGCGTGGGCGTGCTTATCGCGTTGCGGGAGCTTCTTTTACAGCGCGTGTTGCACTACCGGAACTCCTACTTGCAGATTGCCGGATCGATCCTCATGTGTTGTGTCGGGTGGATCGTCTTCTACCCCTATCTGCATTGGATCGATCCTCTGTACGTCAAATGGGGAAGCAGTTACCGCAGACCGTAGCGGAGGGCGCCTGGAACGGCACTCTAACCATTCTTAGATCTGGAGGTTGAAATGGCTGCACGCATCATGCTGAGTTCCGTGACCAAAGACGAAATTCCCTTGGGCGATACAAGCATGCTGAAGGCTTTCTGGTTTGAAGCCGAGACGGCGGCAGAGCGCTTGCAAGCCGGGGGTGAGCCGCTGAAAGCCGACTCGCGCATCTCGTTTACCGCTGCCCGAAGCGAGGTGCAACGTCATCTCATCGGGAAATACGGATTCGAGGTATATAACTTTCAGAACACACCCACGGACAGCGGAGCTCCCGAGGAGATCACGATTCAAGAGGTCTATCGGAGTCACATGGTGATCGGGCTTTTCGGCTCGCAGACGGGCTGGAAAGTTCCTGACCAGGACCCGCTGACTCCCACACTGCGCGAGTGGCGGGCCGCGCTGGAAAGGCCGCTCAAATTCAAGCTATTTGCCTTCAAGGGCTCTCTCGGTTTTCCCAAGCCTCCCCTGCTCGAAAAACTGGTACGCGATATTACCGACTACAAGAAGGGCCTGATCTATACGGAGTTCAGCAGCGCCGTGGAACTGTTTGCGCTTGTCGACGCCTCGGTGCGCGATTATGTGAATCGAGCCGTTGTCCGCTACGCGCAGGATTACGTTGCCAGGCAGCCCAATTCCGAGACGGAAAAGTGGCTTCTGCTGCCCTATCGCACGCGGGTTGAGGAGATGAACAGCGCGCTGGCTTTCACCGCGGACGATTTGGGAATCAAAGCGGGACGGCTGACACTGGGATCGGCTTCGCAGCCGATTGAACTGCACTGCGTGCCCGACAACTTTTCGATTCCCGAGTCGAAGAAGTTTGCGGCGTACATCTTTGACGACGAAGTCAGCAGTGCCGACCCAAAAGAGCCAGGCAAGCTGCACATCGTTGCGTCGTTTGGCAGCGTAACGGACTTGCAGGTTCGCCGGCACTTGGGCAATTTCGAAGCAGCAGAGGTGTACTCGGCGCCCTGGGGATTCTACGCTGCCGTACCGGCCACGGGAGTGCAGTGCGTGTACCTGCCGAAGTGCATCAACTACCTAGTGATGGATTCGAAGCTATCCGCCGCCATCTCCTGGCTGCTCGAAAACGCGCAGCAGATCGCCAGCCTGGCCATGCGCCGCAGTCAAATCCTACAACTGAACTCGGCACCGGGCAGTTCCGTGCAGGGCCGAAAAGCAAATTGAACGATTGAATGCTCCTGTGTGTCCTGCCTGGGCGCATTGTTGACGTTGCGGGCCGGGTGAGGCCGTGCCATGCCGCATGGCGCGAACAGCGCCAATGCTCTGCAAGCAGGCGGTGCTCGAGAGATCCATGCACCTCCGTCCTTTATCATTATTCTTTCCGACTACAGGATGAGCTTCTCCCAGGATTCCAGGTGATTTCATGACGTCTTCCGCACCGACAGCACTCGATTCCAAACTGCATTTGCGCAAAACCATGGGCTTTTGGGATGTGCTGCTGTTCAACATCGCCACGGTTCTCGGACCGCGCTGGATTGCGGCCGCGGGCCACAACGGCACTTCGTCGATCAGCCTTTGGGTGCTGGCCGCCGTCTTCTTCTTTGTGCCCGGCGCGCTGGTGATCAACGAGCTTTCGTCGCGGTTTCCGGAAGAGGGAGGCCTCTACGCGTGGTCGCGCGAAGCCTTCGGCCCTTTTCACGGCTTCATCGCCGGCTGGACCTACTGGATTTACACCTTCTTCTACTTCCCCGGCCTGCTGCTGGCCAGCGCCTCCATGGCCGCCTACATCCTCGGCGGACGCGGTTCGCTGCTGGCGCAGGACAGGACCTTCCAACTCAGCGTTTCGCTCGGCATTCTGCTGGTGGCCGTGGTGCTGAACATCATTGGGTTGAACGTGGGCAAGTGGCTGCAGAACGCGGGCGGCGTGGGAACGTATGTGCCGCTGCTGATCCTGGTCGGCGTGGCCGCGGCGGTCTGCTGGAAGCACGGTTCGGCCACCCACTTTACCGTGGCCAACATGATGCCCACGTGGAACTGGGATACGGTCAACTTCTGGTCGCAGATCGCCTTCGCCTTCACCGGACTGGAACTTGTCTCGGCCATGAGCGAAGAAGTGCGCGATCCGCGCCGTACGCTGCCCCGCGCCGTGTTTGGCGCCGGAGCGCTGATTGCGCTGATGTACATTGCCGGCACATTCGCGGTGCTGGCGCTGGTGCCGGCCGCCGGACTCGATCCGAAGAGCGGCGTCTTCCAGGCCATCGCCGTTGGTTCCGTGGCACTGAAGATTAGCTTCCTGGGCATTCTCGCAGCGGTCGTGGTCACGGTGGGCAACGCAGGCGGCGTGGGCTCGACCGTGGCCGGGATTGCCCGCGTGCCGTTTGTGGTCGGCGTCGATCGCTACCTGCCCGCCGCGTTCGGCAAGATTCATCCTCGCTGGAAGACGCCGTGGGTCTCGATCCTGGTGCAGGCGGGGATCTCCGCCGCGATTTTGTTGGGAAGCCAGATCAACGAGACGATCCAGGGCGCCTACCAGATGCTGATCGACGCCGCCGTCATTCTCTACTTCATTCCCTTCCTCTACATGTTTGCCGCCGCTTTCAAACTGGCGCGCCGCAAGGACCGCACGGAGAATCCGCACGCCGTGCTGGTGCCGGGTGGCATTGCCGGGGTCTGGATTTGCGCGGGATTGGGATTCGCCGTGGTGCTGATCGGCATTTTTGTTTCTCTGGTGCCGCCCGGCGATTCGCTGAGCAAGGTGGGATTTGAACTCAAGCTGGTTGCAGTCACGACCGCCTCGGTGCTAATCGGCCTTCTCTTGTATTGGCGCGGCGCGCGGGCGAAACAGAAAGAGTCATAAGGTCAGTTGCACAAGGAGCTTCTGATCAAATATCAGACGACCGAATCACGTTCCACAGGGTTTAAAGCCCGGCCTTATTTTGTGCAACTTTCGGCACGACTAAAGTTGTGCCCTTTCAAAACTGGGGCTTATTCAGAGGCTCCCTATCTAGAACAAAAAGCCCCCGGCAGGTTCGCCGGGGGCTTTCTTGTTGCATCACTTTGTTTGCCGTCAGTTGCTGAAGAGCAGGATGCCGGCGGCCTTTTCGTCGCTCACCGTCTCGTCGGCGCTGATCGGACGGTAGAACAACTGGTTGACGTCCAGGTAAACCTCGAGGAAGGCGGGACGCGCGGTGATGCGGCCGCCGATGAGGGCTTCGGACAAGGGGTCCTCGACGTAGCGCTGCAGGGCGCGACGCAGCGGACGGGCGCCATAGCTGCGGTCGCCGAGGGTCTTGTCCAGAATCCACTTCTTGGCTTCCTCGGTGACGGAGATGGTGATGGCCTTCTGCGCCAGGTTCGTGTTCAACTGCTGCACCAGCAGTTCCACGATCTGGATCAGGTCCGCGTCCGACAGCGACTGGAAGAGAATCACCTCGTCCAAGCGGTTGAGGAACTCGGGGTTGAAGGTCTTCTTGACTTCCTGCTTCACCAGTTCCTCGACCTTGTCGTTCACAATATCTTCGCGCTCGCTTTGGAAGCCGAGGCCCTGCTTCTTCATCAGGTGCCGCGCGCCGATGTTCGAGGTCATGATCAGGATCACGTTCTTGAAATCGACCGTGTTGCCGAGTCCGTCGGTCAACTGGCCGTCTTCAAAAACCTGCAACAGGATGTTGAACACATCGGGGTGCGCCTTCTCGATTTCGTCCAGCAGGACCACCGAGTAGGGCGAGCGCTTGACGCGTTCGGTCAACTGGCCGCCCTCCTCGTAGCCCACGTAGCCCGGAGGCGAACCGATCAGCTTGGAGACCGAGTGCTTCTCCATGAACTCCGACATATCGAAGCGGATCAGAGCCTTGTCGGAGCCGAACAGAAATTGGGCCAGAGTGCGAGCCATTTCCGTTTTGCCGACGCCTGTGGGCCCCAGGAACAGGAAGCTGCCGATGGGGCGGTTGGGCGACTTGAGGCCGGCGCGCGAGCGGCGGATGGCGCGGGCCAAAGCCGAGATGGCCTTGTCCTGCGAGATGACGCGCTTGTGCAACTCCTCTTCCACGCGGAGAAGCTTCTGCGTCTCTTCTTCCTTGATGCTGGTGACCGGCACGCCGGTCCAGCGGCTGACCACGTCCTCAATGTCTTCGCGGGTGACAATGCCGGAGGCCGAGTCGTCGAGGTGGTACTTGTCGCGCAGGCCGCGCAGGTTCTCGCGCTCCTTGCGCTCCTCGTCGGAGTAGAAGCGGGCCTTCTCGAACTCGTGGTTGGCGATGGCCGAGTCCATGCGGTGCACGATGAACTTGATGCGCTTCTGGACTTCGGTAATCTCTTCGGGCAGCGAGGTTTGGCGCAGCTTGACGCGCGCGCCGGCCTCGTCGATGAGGTCGATGGCCTTGTCGGGCAGGAAGCGGTCGGGGATGTAGCGGTTGGAGTGCGAAACCGCGAACTCCACCGCGTCGTCGGTGTAGCTGACGGCGTGGAACTTTTCGTAACGCTCCTTGATGCCCATGAGGATCTTGATGGCGTCGACCTCGTTGGGCGGCGGCACCTTGACGGCCTGGAAGCGGCGCTCCAGGGAGCGGTCCTTCTCAATCGATTTGCGGAACTCGGCCGGAGTAGTCGCGCCGATGCACTGGATTTCTCCGCGCGAAAGCGCCGGCTTGAGGATATTGGCCGCGTCCAGCGAGCCCTCTGCTGAGCCAGCGCCCACCAAGGTGTGCAGTTCGTCGATGAAGACGATGGAGTTCTGATTCTCCATCAGCTCTTTCATGATGGTCTTGAGCCGCTCCTCAAACTGGCCGCGGTACTTGGTGCCGGCCACGATGAGCGAAAGATCGAGGCCAAGGACTTTCTTGTCGGCCAAAAAACTCGGCACTTCGCCGTCGGCGATGCGCTGGGCCAAGCCTTCGACAATGGCCGTCTTGCCCACGCCGGGCTCGCCGATCAGGACCGGATTGTTTTTGGTGCGGCGGCAGAGAATCTGGATGACGCGCTCGAGTTCGCCGTCGCGGCCCACCAGCGGATCGAGTTGCCCGTCCATGGCGGCCTGGGTCAGGTCGCGGCTGAACTCGGCCAGCAGGCTGGACTCGCGCTGGCGCTGTTGCGGCACAACTTTTTCCTGGGTGACGCGGGCCAGTTCCTCACGAATCTGGGCCAGCTTCAGGCCGCGCTCCTGCAGAATTTCGGCGGCAAAGCTTTTCTCTTCGCGCAGCAGGCCCAAGAGCAAATGTTCCGTGCCAATGTGCTTGTGGCCCAGCCTCTCCGCCTCTTCCGCCGCGTAGGCCAGCACCCGCTTGCACTCGTTCGAGAGCGGGAGGTCCACGGAGGTGGAGACTTTTTCGCGGATGGTGGTGTGCGCTTCAATCTGCTTGCGGATCGACTCCACCGAGGCGTGCGAGCGTAGGAAGCGGTTAGTCAAGGCTTTGTCCTCGCGCAACAGACCCAGCAGCAGGTGCTCGGTCTCGATATAGGGTGAGCCGAACTGGCTGGCCTCATACCGCGCGAAGAAGATCACGCGCCGTGCCTTCTCCGTATAGCGTTCGAACATGATGATCTCCCTTTGCTCAAGGCTATCGGCTGGAGTGGCCGTCCGGTTCAAGTTCCGGCTTCAGCCCAACCCGCGCGTGCCCTTCTCTAGAACCTCACTGCCGGGGACCCCTTGAGAAATGTCGTTCCTGCCCCCGAACAGCTCCTGGATGGCTGCAAACTTTCGCCCGCCCCGTCGTCCCCGGCGACCGTGCTGCCTAGGGGACTACCATCCTACCGCTGTCGGCCCGGAACCAATGAAAAATCATCCTTTCCAGGCATCTTACTTATTCAGACTCAGAAACCATGCCAAATGGTGCTTTTTTCGTCAAGGACGTTCGGCAAGTCGTCCCGATTGAGGAGCGGTAGCCAAAGTGGCCAGCTTTCCGCCCTCGAGGCGCAAGGCCCGCGTACACCGGGCCGCCAGATCGAGATTGTGGGTGACCAGAATCGAAGTGAGCCCATGGCTGGCATGGAGGCGCGCCAGCAGATCGAAGACCCGCCCGGCCGTGATCTCGTCCAGATCGCCGGTGGGCTCGTCAGCCAGCAGAAGGCGGGGATGGTTGACCAGCGCCCGAGCCAGCGCAATGCGCTGTTGTTCACCGCCGGAAAGCTCGCCCGGCCGATGGTCGCCGCGATCTTCCAAACCCACTTCCCTCAACCAGTTGGCCGCCATAGCCAATGCATCCCGCTTGCCTACGCCGCGAGCCAGAACAGGCATGGCCACATTCTCGAGGGCCGTGAACTCCGGCAGAAGGTAGTGAAACTGCCAGACGTAGCCGATTTCCCGGTTGCGGAAGGCAGCGGCCTCGCGCAGAGAGAGCGTTGCGACGTCGGTGGAGGCGCAGAGCACCGTTCCCGCCGTGGGAGCATCCAGCGCGCCCAGAATGTGCAGAAGCGTGCTTTTTCCGGCGCCGGATTGGCCCACAATGGCCACCATTTCGCCGGTTTCGATCTCCAAATCCAGGCCTTTAAACAGGGTCAGGGCACCACGAGCGGTGGTGTAAGTCTTTTCCAGGCCACAGATCTGGACGAGGGGAACTCGCGATTCGGATTCCCGCGCTTGGCGGGTGGCCTGGGGAGCAACCGCTGGAGTGGTTTCATTCATTCGATTGCCCTCTATTTTAGCTTGCCCGGAGCAGATACCGTGTCAGGGTACAACTTCATTCCCTGCTACGGCCAGCCTTGAACGCCGCTGAATTCAGCCGGGCGATGCGTCCGTTTGGTCCCACCACAAAAGGCAGCGACAGCGCGTTCCAGTTGCCGTCATCCAGCGACTGCCAGGTCTTGCCGTCGTCGCGGCTCACATCCGAGCCATTGGTTCCAACGGTAATCCAGAGTTTCAGCGGGTCGCTCCACTGCACGCTGGAGCGGTAACCGTGAGGCGTCTTGGCGGCTGCGGACCAGGTCCAGCCACCGTCGGTCGACGAAGCGGCGGTTCCGGCGGTTTCGTTGGGCTTGGAGTAGTCGCCCCCGACGGCGATGAATCGGGAATTGTCTTCGAACTTGCATTCCTCGCAAATGCCGATGGTGACCGGGTAGCGGTAGCTGATTGCGAACGCTCCGGCACTCTCGGTCCCGTGGGCAACCGCGATCGGGCTTGTATTCCAATCGGCTTTCCTCCGCAAGGCCTTGCCAATGACTCCGCTCGGTCCGTCGTTCTCAGGGGCTTTGAGACGGCTGAACAGAACCGCGCCGCTCTTGCCGCCCGTAGCAAAACCCCAGGCGAATTGCCGGTTACCGCGCGCGATGGAACTGTTGCTGGCCGCAAAGGCCGCCAGCGAGCGGTCATGGAGCGAGAGGCCTTCCTGCGGCTCGCGCTTCCAGGTCTTGCCGCCGTTTGCTGTACGGAAGACCACGAATTTGCCCTTCACCGGATCGCCCAGCAACACGCCATCCTGGCCGTTCAGCCAAAAGCTGTCAAAGAAGCCGTTCGGGGCGTCGGGATTCCGGAACAGGAGCCGCCACGATTTGCAGCCGTCCGCCGTTTTGTAGAGTCGGCTCGTTTCGCCCGGACCGGAAGCCATCACGATGGCCGTCTCCGCATCCCAGCCTTCGACGCCGCGCAGGTCCAGCGTGGCTCCATCCTTGTCCGCGCCGGGAACAGCGCACGGTTGCCAATGGGCGCCGCCGTCGGTGGTTTTCAGCACGGTTCCGGCGGTTCCGCTGGCCCAGGCCACGGTTCCATCGACTGTGTCGATGCCGCGCAGGCTGGCCGTCGAGCCGGAGTTCTGCATTTGCCAAGCCGGGGGCATCGGCGAAGAGGATTGGGCAGCCGCGCTAACAGAGACGGCCAGAAGCAGAGAGAAACAGATCAAGCGCATGGCTGGAATTATATGGACTCGGAGGCGGAAAGTTCCTGGGGCCCTCCCTAGCTACAAAAACAAAAACGTGTCAAGGGGGGGCACCCATTCTTCTTCACCTCGCGCCGAACTGTCAGCGCCGCGGGCAGGGTACGGACTACAGGCGTGCCGCGTATCACATAGCGAAAATTGGATGCGGACGTATAAGGGTTGTTCTGTGAGCAGACTCCGGATTGTCTCATCCGTGGTTTTATCCGCGGCTTTGGCGGCTGGCGCATGCGCGGCTACCGGGCAGCAGGGGTCCTATGAACGGTTCCGGGGACAGAATGCCGCGATGACAGCCCTGCAGCCAGCCATGGTGACGCCGCTGGTGGCGGCCGACCCGCGCCTGATCCAATATGCGCGCGCCGCCTTCTCCAACCAGTACACCCCCACCGGCACCCAGACAGTGAACTACGGCAACGGCCGCAGGATCGGCGTGATCGCCAGCAATCGGCTTGATAGTTCGACTTCATGCCGCCGCCCTACATCCAGCACAACCTGGCCACGGCGAGAGACGGCTTGGGCGACACCTCCCTGGTGGGCAAGGTGCGCATTGCCTCGGGCAACGCCGAGCACGGCAACTTCGACCTAGCGGCCATTTTGAGCCACAGCTTTGCCACGGGTACCTACAAGAACGGCGCGGCCACCGACTCCTTTACGCCAACGCTGGTGGGATGCCGAGGCTTTCGGCACTTCAACCTGCAGTCCGCACTGGGCGGGAACCTGCCCACGGGCAAGATTGCGGCGCAAGGCCGAACCATCATATGGAACGCATTGACGCAGGTGCACGCCAGTGCGCACGTGTGGTTCGGACTGAACGACAACGCCACCTTCTACTTCAGCGGCAGCAGGGACGGCAAGATGCAGAACTTTCTGACGCCGGCAGCCTTCTATGTGGTGCGGCGCAAGGAATGGAAGTCTGCGCATGCTGCCCTGCTGTTTGCGGGCGGCATGCAGATTGCCTCGTCCAACTTTCACACCTGCAACCACAACCTGATCTCCGAAATGCGGGTGCTGTTCTAAGGCCAGTTGCCGCTTGGGTTCCCGGTCAAGCAACAGGCGTGCTGCGTGTCACTTAGCGGCATGGAAAGGAACACGTATAAACAGATTCGACCTGTGAACAGACTTCAGATTTGCATCTCTCTGGCTTTGGTAGCGGCCTGCGTGGCCGGTCCCTGTGCGGCAGCTGCGCAGCAGCCGGCCTATGAGCGGTTCCGCGCCAACAATGCGACGATGGCGGCACTGCAGCCGGCCTGGATGGGGCCCCTGATCCAAACCGACTCGCGCCTGTCGCAGGCCCTTCGGCTTTCCGTCTCCAACTCCTACGCCCCCAACCAGACCGTGAACTACGGCAATGGCCACGGTATCGCAATCATCGCCGGCAATCGTCTGCAGTTGGACTTCATGCAGCCGGCGTATGTTCAGAACAACTCGGCCAAGCTGAAGGACGGCTTTGGCAACGCCGAAGCGCAGGTCAAGGTTCGCGTCGCCTCGGGCAACGCGGAGCACGGCAACTATGCCGTGACGGCGATCCTGGCCCGCAGCTTCACGCCCGGCAGCCAGGAGTTTGGGGCGCTCAGCGGCACCTGGTGCCCCAAGCTGGGCCTGGGCCGCGCCTGGGGACGCTTCAACCTGCAGACGGTGATGAACGGCGTGCTGCCCACAGGCAAAGTGACGGCGCAAGGCCGGGCCATCGAATGGAACACCACCGCGCAGATCCACCCCAACGCGCACGTTTGGCTGGACGTGGAAGAAAACGCCACCTTCAACAAAGGCGGACCCGTCGATGGGAAGATGCAGAACTTCCTCACCCCGGCAGCTTTTTATATGGTGCGGCGCAAGGATTGGAAACCGACCCATGCCATGGTGGTTTTCGACGCAGGCATGCAGATTGCCACTTCAGGGTTCCACTTTTACAACCACAACCTGATCTCCGAGGCGCGGATTCTGTTTTAGGACCCAGTTCCTGACGTCCGCATCGAGGAACGCCCAGTTCTGCAGCCCAAGTGCTAGAATCCCGCTCGATCTCCGAATTCTGGATTGCAGGAGGATAGGCGTGCGACCTGTGCGCGAAATCGCGATGGTACTACTGGGCTTTCTGGGCGTCACTTCGATCATGGGAGCGGCGCCGCTGATTCTGGACCCGTCGGGCCGGATGCTGCGGATGCCCTTGAGCCTGCTTGAGCATTCTCCGTTTCGCACGTTTCTGATTCCAGGCATACTTCTGCTGCTGGCCAACGGCGTGCTCAGCCTGTTGGTGCTGACCGCAACGACACGGCGATGGTCGCAGTACGGGCGGTGGGTCGCGTTGCAGGGGTGCATCCTCACGGGGTGGATCGTGGTCGAAGTCATCCTGCTGCAGATGGCGATGTGGGCGCACTACTTCTATGGAGCCATCGGCCTGGCGCTCATTGGGGCGGGGCTGGCGCTGACGCGGGAGAAGCGGACGGCCTGACGGGCCGCGGGATGAATCCCTACCAAGCCGGACTCAATATTCGATTTTGTTGACCGAAGCCAACCACGCGGCAAAGCTGAACCATGCTTCCCCGCCCAGCAGTTGCGTGGCGGGCAGCTTGCGCTCGGCCTTGCCCTTGCGCATCTCGTCGTAGAGGAACGCATCGTCAAAGCCGGCGCGGGCCGCATCGGCGGCGCTGGCGCCGTAGTAAATTGCGTCGACCCGCGCCCAGTAGGCAGAAGCCAGGCACATGGGACAGGGCTCGCAGCTGGTATAGAGTTCGCAGCCGGCCAGCGTGAAGGTGCCCAGTGCCTTGGCCGCGGCGCGGATGGCGTTGACTTCGCCGTGGGCGGTTGGATCGTTGGTGGTGGTGACGGTATTGACACCCTCACCCACAATTCTGCCGTCGCGCACAATCAGCGCGGCAAACGGGCCGCCTGCGCCTGAAACAACATTTTGCGTGGCCAGCGCGATGGCGCGGCGCAAAAACTCGGGATGGGGGGTGGGGGGTTGTTTCATGATTGAGTTGCGATTCACTTTTCCAGGCTCGTGCGATTCACTTTTTCGAGGTTTAAAGGCAGAGTTCAGTATGGCACAAACCCTTTACTCGCAGCACTTTTGTGCGGTTGTGGATTGCGGGACGAACTGGGCTCGCAGGCGGAGTTTTTTCGTCATTTTTGCGTGTTTGTGACGCAGAAATGAGCACATTGGGCACACACTTGGCAACAAAAAAGCGTGAATTCCGGTTGGAATTCCGCGGCCCAGACGTTATTCTTGAGGTATCCCGTACGTCAACCCAGAAACCGGCAAACAAACGCCACTCGTGTCAACGCACCTGTGGTCAGTTCATTCGATCGATCAAGAGTGATTGATTTTTCTTTTCATCCCCGTGTTTTTTGAACATTTCAAAAGACTTAGCGGGAAATCCCTTTCTATCGAGGCCTGCGACTTGAGGAATTCCATGCGTAGCTCATTCTGTTTCTTATCCCGGCTGCTGGCGGTAGTGGCCGCCGTTGCCTTTTGCTGCACTGCCGTTTTTGCACAGCAGACGCTGGGCGGCATCACCGGCGAGGTCACAGATGGCTCCGGCGGTGTCATCCAGAATGCAGTCGTGACCGTGGTGGGCGAGCAAACCTCCCTGACGCGCGCCACCAAGACCAACGGCGCGGGCGTGTACAGCCTCGTCAATCTGCCGATCGGCACCTACACCCTGACCTACACGGCCAACGGGTTCGATGTGCAGAGGACGCAGCACATCGCGGTACAGGCCGACCGAACGGCCACGGTGAATGCCTCGCTGAAGGTGGGCCAAACCACCGAGACCGTGGAAGTGGAAGCCTCGCCGTTGATGAACGCGGTGGACACCACGAACGGCTACGTACTGGACAATGCACAGATCGATCTGGCCCCGCTGCCCACCGGCAGTTTTACCGGATTGGCGATTCTGTCGACGGGCGTGAGCGCGGAACTGAACGGCGGCACGGGCGTCAACTCCGGCCTGGGCAACGCGCCGATCTGGGCCAACGGCCAGCGCGATACTTCCAACACTTTTCTACTGAACGGCGTGGACGCCAGCAACCTGTTCAACGGCAAGAGCACCAGCCAGGTGGGCTCAGCGCGCATCACGGAGAACGCGGGCGGCGGCAACAACGGCGCGGGCGGCGTGATCCAGAGCAGCGCCTCGGTTTATCTGTCGATCGGCAACGCAATCCCCAGCCCGGCTCCTGAAACCCTTGAGGAAGTCCGCGTCAACGCCTCGATGTACGACGCGCAGCAGGGAGCCACGGCCGGCGCGCACCTGGACATGAGCACCAAGTCCGGCACCAACGCTCTGCACGGCAACGCCTACATCCACCGCGGCACCGACTGGCTCAACGCCGCGCCGTTCTTCTTCAATCAGGACCCCGACATTCCGGCCAACCAGAAGGTTCCGCAACTGCACCGCTACACGGCGGGCGGCACGGTGGGTGGTCCGCTGATCAAGGACAAGCTGTTCGGCTTCATCGGCTATCAGCATTTGCACGTTTCGGACCAGGAAATTGGATACTCGCGCTTTTCGGTTCCGGTGGGACTGAGCGACGACCGCAGCGCCAGCGGACTGGCCTCTGTGGCCAACCTGGGCTGGTGCCCCTCCAGCGACAACTGCGCGATGGGATCCCCGCTGAGCAGCAGCCAAGTGAACAACAATGCCGTGAACCCCGGCAGCAGCGTGGCCTACAACCTGTTCAATCAGCCGGCCGTCAAGGGCGAGGCGGGCAAGTGGCTCATCCCGAACCCGACCGGCGTGGCCACCGTGGCGCATCCCTATAACGTGTCGCTGCCCGGCACGGCCTACTTCACCGCCGATCAGGCCGTGGCCGATCTGGACTATAACGCGAGCGCCAAGGATACGCTGGCGCTGAAGTACTACTACCAGCACGATCCGACGGTCGCACCGTACGCGTTCTCGAACGTACCGGGCTTTGACCAGCATCTGGATGCGGGCAGCCAGGTCTTCTCCATCAACAACGTGAACCTGCTCAAGCAGAACCTCAGCGTGACGGAGACGCTGGGCGTGATCCGCGAGAAGATCTACTCTACCAACGACCAGCCCTTCGGTCCCTCTGCCGTAGGGGTGAACAACCTAGGCTCCTCTTACTATGCGGGCGTTTCCATTGTGGACATTCTGGGCGCCAACACGCCGGAAGGAATCCAGAGCCTGAACATCGGCCCGGGATCGAGCCAGACCTCGCTGACCGGTGTGTTTCAGAACCGCCTGATGCCCTCTGGCAACGCCATTTGGACACTGGGCAATCACACCCTGGCGTTTGGCGGAAGCTGGTCGCGCACGCAGTTGAACCCCCGCGACCGACGCCCCGGCGTGGCCGGCACCACGGCTTCGGCCGACTTTGGGCAGTTTGTCCAAGGCCTCATTACCACCAACGAAGACTTCCAGACCAGCACCTTCCTGCAGGGCAACGGCGACCGCTACTACCGCGCCAACCAGACCGGCCTCTATTTGCAGGACAAGTATCAGATTCGCCCGAACCTGAGCCTGACGGCGGGCATCCGGTGGGATCTGAACGGCGGCATGAGCGAGAAGTACGGCCACATCTACAACTTCAATCCGGCGCAGTACAACGCCGGCACGGCCGCCGATCCGAGCAACCCCACCGGCGCCTTCAGCAACAACGGATACGTGGTGGCCAAGGACAGCAACGACACCACGCTGACCGGCCGCCAGTGGGGCATTGGGCCTCGCCTGGGCATTGCCTGGTCGCCCGAAAAGTTCAACAACAAGTTGGTAGTCCGCGGCGGCACCGGTTTCTACTACGATCGCGGCGAACTGTTCACCTACTTCTCGCCCGGCTATGCGGCCGGCGAAGTGCATGGCGGCCCGTTCGGCGTGAGCCAGACGCAGCCTTTCGTGAACGCGCAGACCTGCAGCAAGCTGCTGCCCAACCTGTATGACGGCTACATCCCCACCTGCGATCCCACGGTGGCCAACCTGTCCATGCCCTGGGGATCCATCCTGGGACCGGCGCCCACCGGCAAGGCCTCTGACATTACGCAGTATCTGCCCAACGCCGCCGCCATTGCAGGGGGATCGATTCCCTTCACCATGGGTTCGTACGATCCGAAGAACAAGCTGCCCTACTCGATCAACTACACGCTCGACGTGCAGTGGCAGCCGCGCAACGATGTAGCCGTCGAAGTGGGTTACGTGGGCAACCTGGGCCGCCATCAGGTGATTCCGGTGCCCTTCAACCAGTCGCAGATCGCCAGCCCCTCGAGCCCCATCCGCGGCCAGCAGTACAGCTACGGCTACACGGTGGTGGATTCCAATTACAGCCCGATCAACCTGCCGGACGGCACCAGCTACCTGACCACGTATGAGGGCGGCAACGTGGATTTGCGCGTTCCCTATGTTGGTTACTCGTCCGAGTCCATCGACTTCCGCGCAGCCGGCATCTCGATGTACAACGCACTGCAGGTGCACGTGGACAAGCGCATGAGCCACGGCCTGCAGGTGGGCGCTTCCTACACCTTCTCGCACGCCACGGACGAACAGAGCGCCATGGGTCTGTTCTACAACGGCGACAACCCGAACAACCTGCGCGACGGTTACGGCCTGTCGGACTTCGACCGCAAGCACGTGCTGAACTTCACTTACACCTATCAGCTGCCCAAGTTCGGCTCCGACGACTCGCTCAAGGGCATGGTTGCAAATGGCTGGAGCCTGAACGGCCTGACCATTCTGCAGAGCGGACAGCCTTTCAGCGTGATTGATTACACGGGCGCCATCGGCAGCATCTACTACAGCACCTTCGACGGCGTGAACAACCCGGTTGTTCCGCTGGCCAAGGGCTGCACAGCCAAGAGCGCCACCACCGGCGCGTCCGGCGCCTTCGGCACGCCCGCCCTCAAAGCCTCGTGCTTTACCCTGCCCCTGCTCAACCCCGGAGACCTGAACGGCGCCGTTCCCGCGAACGATCCGTATGAGACCACCTTCGTGACCCACGGACAGCGCAACATCTTCCGCCAGGCCCCGCAGAAGAGGGCGGATATTTCCCTGGTGAAGCTCACTTCGTTCAGGGAACGCGCCAAGCTGCGCTATACGCTGGACGTTTTCAACCTGACCAACACGACCAGCTTCGACGTGACCGGCGAGAATGTTTCGCAGAACGCGGACTACAACAACTACCCGATGGCGGGAACGCCCGCCATGCCGACCAGCTGCGACAGCTCGAACCAGGGCCTGTATAGCTGCCCGGCGGGACTGGGCACGACTCTGCACACCATCGGCAGCCCGCGCCAGGTGCAGATGTCTCTGCGGCTGGATTTCTAAACCTGTTTCATCGCAATGCATGCAAAAGGGCGGCCTGTGTGGGCCGCCCTTTTGCGTGTGCGCCAATTCAGGCAGCGACAAGAATTACGCCGTCAGATGCGCTTCCAGTACTTCAAGGAAGCGGGCCAGCCAGGCCGGATGCGCCGTCCAGGCTGGGCCGGTGACCAACTTGCCATCGACCACCGCGCCAGAGGAATCCACCGTCACAAAGGTTCCGCCAGCCAGTTCCACCTCTGGCGCGCAGGCCGGGTAGGCATTCAGCTTGCGGCCCTTCAGGATGCCCGCCGCAGCCAGCAACTGGGGCCCGTGACAGATGGCGGCGATGGGCTTGTTTGCCTTGTCAAAATAGCGCACGATGTCGAGCACCTTGGCGTTCAGGCGCAGATACTCTGGCGCGCGGCCGCCGGGAACCACCAGCGCGTCATAGTTGGCAGGATCGATTTCATCGAAGGTGGCGTTGAGCGTGAAGTTGTGGCCGCGCTTCTCGGAGTAAGTCTGGTCGCCTTCAAAGTCGTGAATGGCGGTACGGACCTGATCGCCCTTCTTCTTGCCAGGACAAACCGCATCCACCGTGTGACCCACCATTTGCAGGGCCTGGAAGGGAACCATGATCTCGTAGTCCTCGACAAAATCGCCGGCCAGCAGCAACAGCTTTGCAGCTTTCATGAGAGGTACCTCCGACCCTAGTGTGCCACGCCCGGGAAGCGCGCAGCCACAGCCAGAGCATTTTCGATTCACTTGTTGACATTGGAATTGCATCAAAGGTGGCTTTTTCTTGAGGAAAAAGCCACTCGACGGTGAGCCTGACGTTCTCGCGCATCGGTGTGCTGACGATGGGAAGGGCTGCCGGATGCCTGTCTCCGGCGACGGGCGGACACAGGATCAAGATTGCCATCCTCCGCCCAGTGCGCCATAGAGTTGCACGAGGGCCAGTGCTTCGCCCTGTTGCGCGTTGACCAGTTTGAGCTGGGCGGCGAACAGGTTTGAATCGGTCGTCAATACTTCGAGATAACCGGTCGACCCGCCCTGGTATCGGATGCGCGCCAAGCGGGTGGCATCCTTTGCCGCGTCGACGAGCTTCTCCTGTTGTTCGCGATAGGCCCGCCGCCTGTTCAGCGCGATGAGGGCGTTGGACACATCGCGAAATGCTCCGGCAATGGTCTTCTGATAATTGAGCACCATCTCTTCTTTGGCTTGCTGCGAAAGCTGAAGCTGGCCACGAAGTTTTCCGCCTTCAAAGAGGGGCTGAGCCAGCGAGCCAATGCCGTAGATGGTTTTGCCGGCAGGGGCGAAGATGCTGGAAAGGCTGTCTCCACCCACGCCGCCCGAAGCGCTGATCGACAGGTTGGGAAAGAACTGCGCGCGCGCAACGCCAATTTGAGCATTGGCGGCTATGAGAGTGGCTTCTGCCTGCTGGATATCCGGACGGCGTTCGAGAAGCTGCGAGGGGATACCGGTGGGAAGATCCTGCGGAGGAGGCGCAAGCGCATTGACCGCCTGGTGGGAGATGGGACCTGGATTCTCTCCGAGCAGAAGGGCGATTTCATTCTCCTCCTGTTGAATCTGCTCTTCGAGCTGAGGTATCTCCGAGGTTGCCTCATAGAGCAGTTGTTCCGCCTGACGAACGTCGGATAAAGGCACGGACCCGCCGCCTTCCAGCGTCTTGGTGAGGGCTACGGAGTCCTGCCTGGCTTTGAGGGTTTCCCTTGTAATCTCGAGTTGGGTGTCGAGCGCACGGATTTGCAGATACGCGGCTGCCACCTGTTGCACAAGCGTCATTCGAATAGCGCGCTGGGCCCAAACCTGCGCCAGCAATTGAGCCCGGGCCGCCTCTGTCTGCTTGCGATAGAGGCCCCAGAAATCGGGCGTCCATGCCGCCGAGAGGTTCAGCGAGCCGTTGACCAAGGGACTGGGAATTTGATTGCCAAGCGACGATGGCAACGTTGCGCCGATTCCGGTTCCACCAACATTGGCAGTTGGGAACTGCTGCGAGCGGGTGATCCTGACTTGCGCTTGCTGCTCGAGAATCCGCCGGGCTGCAATGCGCACGTCGTAGTTGTTGGCGAGCGCCTTGCGGATCAGTTCCTGGAGTTCCGGCTCGCGATAGACCGCAGCCCACTGTTCATCGCCAAGCGAGTTTTTGGCATCACTCGCGATCTCAACGCCATCTGTTCCGCGGAAGGCGGGAGGGGCCGTCACATTGGGCCGCACGTATTTCGGGCCGACGTTGCAACCGGCGAGAAGGCCGACCATGCCGGCGAGCAGGCTCAGCAGTATAAAACGCGGGAAGCTCTTCATGCCTCACCTCCTTCTATGTCGACATTTGCGGCCACGGCGGGGGCAGGTTTGACGGAGGGGACTGGAGGGCCACAGATGGAATCCATAGTGGTGCTCTTGCCGCCCCTCACCAGGCGATGCGAAAGGAACTCGACGACCGCGAAGGTGACGGGGATGAAGATAAGGCCGAGGACTGTGGTGAACGTCATGCCCCCAATGACGACCGTGCCGAGGATGCGGCGGGATGCGGCGCCCGAGCCACTGGCGGCCCACAGCGGCAAGCATCCAACGATGAACGCAAGAGCGGTCATGACGATGGGACGGAAGCGCAAGCGGGCGGCATCCAACGCGGCTTCGCAGATGCTCTCGCCGCGCTCGTAGTTCGTTTTGGCGAACTCGACGATGAGGATGGCATTCTTCGCCGAAAGGCCGACAAGCATTACGAGGCCGATGGTCGCGAAGATGTCGTTCTCGAAGTGCCGGGCGTGCAATGCAACATAGGCTCCCAAGATCGCGACAGGCGTACTGAGCAGGACGCTGAAGGGCAGGGTCCAGCTTTCATAGAGCGCCGCGAGGATCAGGAAGACGAAGAGCAGCGAGAGACCGAATACGGCCCACGAGGGGATGCCCTTTTCTGCCTGCTGCTCCTGGAAGGACATGCCGGAGTAGTCGAAGCCCGCGCTGGGTGGCATGGTCTCCTTGAAAACCTCTTCAAGCGCCTTTCGAACCTGGCCCGAACTGTAACCGGGTGCGCCGACGATGTTCAGCTGCGCCGCATTGAATTCGTTGAACCGGTAAATGAATTCGGGGCCGGTGATCTGGGTTACTTTGACAAGAGAGTTGAGAGGGACCTGGCTGCCGTTGGCGCTTCGGACGTAGAACTGGCCGATGTTTGCGATGTTGGTTCGGGACGTGCCTTCCGCTTCAACATAGGTCTGCCATTGACGGCCGAATCGATTGAAGTAGTTGACCAGATAGCCGCCCATGAAGGTTTGCATGGTGGTGTAGATGTTGGAGAGATCGACCTGCTGCTGGAGCGCCTTCTCCTTGTCCACATCGGCATAGAGCTGAGGAACGGCCGGCTGATAGGACGGGATGGCTGCCGCGATCTCCGGGCGTTTGGAGATGGCGCCGAGGAACGAGAAGACGTTTTTGGTCAGGGCTGTTGGATCGTCGGAACCGGAGCGGTCTTCGAGAATCATGGTGACGCCACCGGAAGTTCCGATTCCCGGGATGGAGGGCGGTGGAAACGCGAAGGCGATGCCGTCCGGGTTTCCGGCTAGCTGTTTCTGGAGATTGCTCTGAATGTATTCGAGTTGCTCCTCTTTGGTCTTGCGCACGTCCCACGGCTTGAGATTCACGAAGAAGAAGCCCGCGTTTGTGCTCTGCACCTGGGTAAGGAGCGAGAAGTTTGTCACTGCGATGACGCCTTCCACGCCGGGGGTCTTCAGCAAGGCATCGCTGATCTTCTGTTGCGCAGCGTCGGTGCGCTGCGCCGAAGCGCCATCGGGAAGCTGCAGGGCGAGAAACATGTAGCCCTGATCTTCAGTGGGAATGAACCCGCCGGGGAGGCTGCTCCCGAGGTAGACCGCAACGACGCCCACCAGGACGAGGCCAAGCATGGCGAAGGCGGATTTGTGAATCAGAACGCGCGAGAGGTTAACGAAGCCGTCGGTGGTTCTGACGAAGTACCGATTGAAAAGGCCGAACCCCCTGTGCAGCAGGCTTTCCTTGCTGCCTTTCTGCCGGGGCTTGAGAAGAAGAGCGGCAAGTGCCGGAGACAGCGTGAGTGCATTGAACGCCGAGATCAGAACGGAAATGGCAATGGTGACGGCAAACTGCTGATACATGCGCCCGGTGATGCCTGGAATTGCAGCCGTGGGAATAAAGACAGCCGCGAGGATGAGCGCGATGGCGACCACCGGCCCGCCCACCTCTTCCATGGCTCTCTCGGTCGCTGCCTTGGGATCCATGCCCTGTTCCATGTGGTGTTCGACAGCCTCGACCACGATGATGGCGTCGTCGACCACCAGGCCGATGGCAAGTACAAGACCAAACAGCGAGAGAGTGTTGATGGAAAAGCCGAGCGCCGGAAAGATGATGAATGTGCCGATGAGCGAAACAGGAACAGCGAGCAGAGGGATCAGAGTGGCCCGCCACCCCTGTAGAAAGACAAAGACGACAATGACCACCAGCCCCAACGCCTCAAGAAGCGTAAACAAGATTTCTCGAATGCCGGAGGTGACCGCCTTGGTGGTGTCCAGCGGAATGCTATACGCGATGCTTGGCGGGAAGGTGGCGGAGAGTTCCTTCATGCGCTGATTGACGGCCACCGCCGTCTCCACAGCGTTGGAACCGGGGAGTTGGTAGATTGCCATCACACCCGCAGGCGCCTGATTATACCGGCCCGAGATTCCGTACGACTGGTCTCCGAGTTCAACGCGGGCAACATCTTTGAGGTGAAGAATGGAGCCGTCGGGATTGGCGCGAAGGATGATGTTCTCAAACTCCTCCGGCTTGACCAGACGCCCCTGGGTGCGAACGGTGAATGTGAACTGCTGGCCTTTGGGAATTGGCTCTCCACCAATCTGACCAGCCGGATTGACGTTATTCTGGGTTTGAATAGCCGAGATCACGTCGGTTGCCGTAACGCCGAGTTTTGCGAGCTTGTCGGGTTGCACCCAGACGCGCAGCGCATACTGGCCCCCGAACACCTGGACGCGCGAGACACCTTTGACGCGAGCGATCTGATCTTGCAGGTTGATGATGGCGTAGTTGGTGAGAAAATCCTGGTTCAATTTGCCGCCTGGAGAATTGATGGCGATGAGCATGAGCGGCGACGTGAGCGCCTTCTGCACCGTCAGACCGGCGGCCGTAACCTGTGCGGGAAGCTGGGACTGGGCCTGGTCCACACGCAACTGGGCAAGCACCTGATCAATATTGGGATCGGTCTTTACGTCGAAATCCACAAAGAGCTGAACGACGCCGTTGTTAGCGCTGACGGAGTTCATGTAGATCATGTTGTCGACGCCGTTCATCTGCTGCTCGATAGGCGTGGAGACCGCCTGGCTGACGGTCTTGGCGTCTGCGCCAGGATAAGTGGCCGTAACAAGAATTTCAGGCGGAACGATGTTGGGGTATTGCGAGATCGGCAGCGTGAGCATTGAAACAACGCCAATCACGACGGTGATGATGGCGATGACAATCGCGACGATCGGCCTGCGAATGAAGAATTTCGACATGGATTACCTTCCCGCCGGTTGCATCGCCTGCGTGGTCGAGGCGGCATTAAGCTCAACCGGTTGCGGGTTGATCGGAGCGCCTTCGCGGAGCTTCTGAAGGTTGTCGACAATCACGAGAGATCCGTTGACAAGACCGCTTTCGACAACCCAGTTGTCGCCGTATTGGGGCCCGAGCGTGACATTGTTCACGTGCACCGTGTTGTTTGCCGCGACGGTATAGATCTGCTGCTGGCCTTGAAATTCCGTGACTGCGACCTGCGGAACCAGAATCGCGCCGTGGAGAAGATCCGTTTCAGCTTTCACCCTTCCGAATTGGCCTGGACGAAGGATGTTGCCAGGATTTGGAAACGCGGCGGCGATGCGAATTGCTCCAGTTTGCGAGTTCAATTGCCTGTCGACAAAGACCACATGCCCCGTCTGCGGGTAAACTTCGCCACTCGACAGAGTCAGCGTGAGAGGAATCTTCGAAGCGCCATGAAGCAGGTCGCTGGTGCCCGCGCCGGCTCGTTTTGTCAACGCCAAATACTCACGATCACTGATCGAGAAATAGACCTTGATGGGATCGAGTTGCGAAACCGAAGTTAGCACAGATTGAGTGCTGACAAGATTTCCGACCTGGGTTGTGGCCTGACCCGCCACTCCCGTGACCAACGATCGAACCTTGGTAAATTCGAGATTGAGATTCGCGGTCGCCACCGCAGCTTGCGCCGTTCTCACCGCGGCTTCGGCTTGCGCCTTCTGCTGGATTTCGTTGTCGAGCTGGCTTCTGGCAATCGCACGAGCTTCGGAGAGAGGCGTGTCGCGGTTCACGTTGATCTGGGCGAGGGCGAGTTGCGCTTGCGCCTGCCCCAGTTGTCCTTGCGCCTGCTGAAGGGAAGCCTCAAATGGGCGGGGATCGATTTCGAACAGGACCTCGCCCTTTTCGACTTGAGAACCCTCGCGATAATTCTGGCGGATCAAGTATCCGTTTGCCTGGGGCTGGATTTGAGCGTTGACATACCCATCGAGCGTGCCCACCCACTCACCTGTCACGGGCACATCACTCTGCACGGCTTTCACGACAGAGGCTTTCATCACAGACCGAGCGACGGTCGAATCGGCACGGACATTTTTGCCATAACCTGAAAGCAATCCGACGCCAACTGCAATGATTCCTGCGAAAGAAGCGAGTGCAGCGATGTAGAGGAGAGACGTCTTGGCCTTTCGGCCAGAGAGAGTGGTCATACTTTTTCTCCGTTCAAGCGTGAATTGGTCTCTGCGAGGGATCGTTCGCGCCGCGAGAGCACGTATGCGTGTGTCAGCTTTGATGTGACGGCGAGGACGGCAGATTCAAAAAAAACCTTCACCGCTTCACACCGCGCATCGACGCGACAGGGCCAGCGCCTGGTTCCGGAATTCGGGCGAGGTGGGGTGAAGGGTGCGAAACCTGCATCAGAACAGCCTTGGCGGAAACCCCGGCATTGCAGCAGGCGAACGATTGGATCCGGATGCTATCTAGGAACTTGTTGAAATTCGCCTGATTGCGTCGTCTTTGCTGGCCAGTTTCGTTCTTTCCTGTTTGAAATCTGTTTGAAGTGCGGCTTTGTCCTGTGTTTATTG
>Ga0224529_1000203_pt1 | contig 47503 bp, 63 predicted proteins | sample CBST50metaG_FD_179893 | JGI IMG/M metagenome (GOLD analysis project Ga0224529, IMG submission 179893) | Peat soil microbial communities from Stordalen Mire, Sweden - C.B.S.T50 | ecosystem: Environmental > Terrestrial > Soil > Wetlands > Peat | place: Sweden: Norrbotten County, Stordalen Mire...
CATGAAAGGAAAATGCGATCCGACCGTACTCATCGGCACGACGCTCAAGGAATTCGGCGGAAAGAACATCCACGTCGGCAGGAGCGATTATTTCGTGATCGAAGCCGATGATTTCGGTGCGGCGTTCACCGCCTATTCCCCCACCGTCGCGATCATCACGAACATCGATAAGGAACATCTCGATTTCTATAAAAATTTCAATAACGTGAAAGCGGCATTCCTGAAATTCCTGTCGCGCGTGAAACCGGGCGGGCTTATGATCTTAAATCGCGAAAATGCCGTATTATGGAGCCTGCGCAATCGCATTGCCACGACCGCAAAGAAAAATGAAGTGACAGTCGTCTGGTATGCGACAACCGGCGCAACGGCAAAAAAAATAAAGAAGGTCATCTCTCTTCCTGGCGCACACAATGTTTCGAACGCTACCGCCGTCTATGAGCTCGGCAGGTTCCTCGAAATTCCGGAAAGGAACGTTCTTTCGGCGATCCATGGCTATCGCGGTGCATATCGTCGCATGGAGCTTCGCGGAAAGTTCAAAGGCGCGCCCGTATTCGACGATTATGCGCATCACCCAACCGAGATCGCGGCGACGCTCCAGGCGTTTCGCGAAAAATTTCCGAAGAAGAAGATACTCTGCGTTTTCCAGCCGCATCAGGTCCAACGAACGGCGCTTCTCTTCAAGGAATTCCAGACCGCGTTCAACGGTGCCGACGAAACGCTCATTTTGCCGATCTATCATGTCATCGGCCGTGATACCGTCATCCCGAATCGCGATTCCGCGGCGCTCGTGCGCGCGATCCAAAAAAAACAGCCCCGCAAACCGATTTTCTATCTTGCCGATCCCGGAAAATTGAAAGAGGCCATTCTCGCGCTTGATGGAGCTCCCCTTTCGCATAAAGTGATCATCATGATGGGTGCCGGCGACATCGTAAAAATGACGGATAAGCTGATAAGATAAATCATCCGTCATGTCGAGCCGCGCGAGACGTCTCCGAGACACTTGCTAAACCAGATTTCTTCGTAAAACTCGGAATGACATTTTTATTGCAAAGAAACGTGTTATCATACCTTAACTATTATGGCGTTCAGCGAATATAAGGACATTGAAGATTTCAAGGAACAATGCGGCTATACGATCGATGACGTGTGGTATCCGCGCGTCACGAAGATCGTAGGCATCAAAGCGAAGCCGGCGCTCTACCGGTATTACGGCGCCGCACCGAGCTTCAAAGCGGCGCAGGACGCCACTGAGCAATCGGCAAAAGAAGGCACGCTGGTCCACGAGACCGTTGAAGCGGCGCTCCTCGGAAAAGACCCCGAAATACCGGAATCGGTCGCGCCAGCCGTAAATGCGGCACTATCGTTCATTAAAACAAATCACATCGAAGTATTACCTGAAAATATCGAACGGCGGATCGTAAACCATGATGAACGTTACGCGGGCACCATCGATGCGCTTGCACGGATCGATGGGCGGCTCGGCGTGCTGGATATCAAAACATCACAATCGATCTATCGCGATTATGGCTTGCAGACATCGGCCTATGTAGATGCATTGAAAAACGATTTTGAGGATCTCGAGGAACGCTGGATCCTGCGTATCGATCAGATCCAGAAATGCCTCCGTTGCGGAGCACGTCGGCGCGTAAAAGGCGGCAATGAGAAGATCGCCATCGTCTGGGGCAACCCCACGCAACGGAGCTGTTCACATTCATGGAGCGAGCTCGTGGGCGAGATCGAACTCAAAGAATTTCCCGCATGGCGGCATGATTTCGAAGCATTCCTTGCGGCAAAGAAACTCTGGGAATGGGAAAACGAGGACTGGCTGAAGAAGATAGGGTATTTGTGATTCCCTGCAGAATCGTCTCAAATTTTTAGATGAACGAAGAGATTGATGATCGCCACCAAGGCGATCATCATCCAAATGAGGTTAAGCCAGAATGGCTGATAGTCCTTCCGGTAGTAGGTTTCTATCGTGACGCCCAATGCACCCGTAAGATTAAGCGCTTGATACGAAAGACTTGTCGGAGAAAGAAGGGAAAAGCTCACGAAAAGATAAGCCCCCAGTGTTGCAATGACCCCATACCATCCAAGAATACCTGAAACCTTTTTCATCTTTTTATTATAACTTATCCGCAAGAGCGCATGAACTCCGGACCATACCAAGAAACGGAATCAGAATGGCTCTATTCCCTGAATGTTGACAACTATATACTAAATATGTTATATTATAAAAAGCATCCGGTTGACTAAGCCGGTTTGTAAATCTGCCTTTCGGGGAGGCTATCCCCGAAGAATCCGGGTCGGCTAGGCTTGGACAGGAGAAACGTCATGTTGGATGAGAGATCTGACTTTTTCAAAAAATGCACGACCGCATTGCTCGTACTTGCCATGATCGCCATAGGGATCGTCGAGTTGAATAACTTCTTCTTCCCTCTTCCCTCGAATTTCATGGCCGTGACGGGGGTGCTGCTTCCCCTCTTTCCATGTGCAGCGATCATTTCCATGTTCCGCCTGCACCGTTGGAGCAAACTGGAAAAGCAGTTCCTGGAATTCGTCGGTGTGACCGCACCCGGCTCTCGGGACACAGAAGCTATCGAGATGATGCAGCCGTTGATTGACGCCAAGATGGACGAGATCTTTGAAACCATCATGGAACTCAAGGATAAGATCGGGAACCTTGGCGTTAACGAGTTCGCCACCTGCAACGAAGCTTCCGATCTCGTGGTAAAATTCAACGGTTTGAGAGCCGATATCCGCAACGAGAGAGATCGCTACGAAGACATGAGGGATCTCGTCTGCCATTTCGGATTCGCGGCGCGGTCTGAGCGCAAGCGCTCCAAGGCACTCGCAAAGAACAGATAGTTAGGATAAATACAGGGGGACCGGCGTAGCTGGTCCCCTCTTTCTTTACTAAAATTTTACAACAATCCCCTAATGTCCCGAACCGTCAGCAGGATCATAAGCAACAAGAGAAATGCAAAACCGAGGCCGTTGATCCATGCTTCCACTTTTTCCGGCATCGGCGATCCTTTTATTTTTTCAATGATGATCATGAGGAATCTGCCGCCATCAAGCGCCGGAAACGGGATAAGATTCACAACGGCAAGATTCAATGAGATGATGCCAAGCAACTGAACAAGATAGATAGCGCCGATGCTGCCTGTTTCTTCGGCGACCCCGAAAATACCGACCGGACCGACGACACCCGTAAGAAGCGACGCATGTACGAAAAGATTTTTGATCAGCTGCCAGAGCGTCTGGAATATCATCCCGGCGAGAATGAATGACGTTCTAAGGCCGTCCCACAACGCCTGAAAGAACGGTTCGCGCGCCGTTCCGCCTTCGGAAAGCGCGACGCCGATCGGCCCTTCGTTCGGCCCGACGTTCATGCGCGGCGTGACCGTCACGTCCACTTCCTTGCCATTCCTCAGTAAAGCGATCTCTGTCGGTTGTCCGCGATGCGCATCGACATAATCGATGAAGCTCTGCGAATCGGTAAAATTCTTAACGACATCGCCCTGGGCGATCTTCGCCACGGCAGCCGGCGAACCCGGTTCGGTCGCGGTTATGACAAGCGCCTTCGGCGTCCCGACCATAAGGACAACGGAGACCAGGATCCATCCAAAGATGAAGTTGAAGACGATACCCGCAAGAATAATGATGCTTTTCTTCCATGCCGGCTGGGCAAAAAACAATCGCTCATGGTCAACCTGCTCTTTTTTTTCTCCGTCCGCAGCCAAGGTCGGATCATCCTCTACCATTGCAAATTCGCCGCGCTCCCCTGAGATGCGTACGAATCCGCCGAATGGCAGCCAATTCACGCTGTATTCCGTATCCCCTTTCCTCTTCGCCCAGATCCGCGGCGGAAATCCGATGCCGAATTCGTCCACCTTCAACCCAAAAAGCTTTGCGCACAAAAAATGACCGGCCTCATGGCCGAGAATCAATATCGACAAACCGATAAGAACAAGAATAAAAATGATCATGAAGAGTTGTCGTTTTGAAAGAATTTTTCCTTACGGAAACGAAAAGCCAGTAAGTATCCAGAGTTTCAATAAGACAATCATACCAAACTCTCCATCTCTGCGATACTTGACGATCATAGAATAACGTGCCTAAAATACTCAGGTAAGGGTAAGCGTGAAATGGGAGGTGTCTATGATCTGGATGGTGATAGTAGGTGCTCTGCTTGTGATCGTACCACTCGTGAGCGCACTCATTCCGAGGCCTCACCCCGTCAGTGCCTTTGGTGGAGCTTGTGTTCTGTTGGGGATCATTCTGCTCATTCTCTCCATCGGCGCATAGTTCTAAAAAATGGGCGCGCAACCGCAAGGAAGCGCGCCCAAATTATTTTTTTAAACGCTGGATTCAGTGCCCGCGAAGGCGGGTACGGAGATGACTAAATCAGGAAAATGACTATTCTCCTAATTCGGTCAATTTCTCGTCAACCATTTTCTCGATCTCGGAATTAACCCGATCCATCACTTTCTGAATTTTTTCCTTCCCCTTGAAAACGTCGTCCTTCGTCAGTTCTTTTGCCGCCTCGCCGTCTTTCACGTGCTTCATGATATCGTCACGTCTCGCACGAAGCTGAATACGTGCGGTCTCTGCTGTTTTCTTTACCAGCTTCGTAAGCTCATCCCGGCGCTCATCGCCCAATGCCGAAACGGTCGCCCGGATCGTCGTGCCATCGTTCGATGCCGTAAGTCCCATATGTGCCGCTTCGATCGCCTTCATGATCGGATTTACCGCATCCTTGTCCCAAACCGTTATTTGGACGCTCCGCGGCGGAAGTATCGAGATCGATCCGAGTTCACGGATACTGAGCGTCTGGTCATACAAACTGAGCGTGATATTCTGGATCGCATCTGCGGACGGCCTATTACCGCGGATGCCACCAATATCCGTTTTTAGTTTTGCGATGACGACCGAAAGATCCGCCTCAAGATCCTTGATGATTTGTTCCATTGCTGTCATTTTTCAATGATACCAAAAAACCAACCAATAGGAAATCGCGAGGATGGTCTCATTTCTATTCTGAGCCGTTGGCCGGATTTGAACCGGCGACCTACTCCTTACCATGGAGTTGCTCTACCAGCTGAGCTACAACGGCAGTGCGGATTTTTCCGCCTGCTCAGATTACCGCAATACCGGCGAATCGGCAATACCAATATCCTATTTTTCGGCTGTATTCGTGATGAGCGTCGGATAAATTTCGAAAAGCGTGAGCGAGAAGCTCAAAACCAATGGACCAAGGAACAGACCGATCGGACCGAAAAACGAAAGACCGCCAAGCACGCTCAGAAGAAGAAGCAAAGGATGGATATGCGTACCGCGCCCTATGAAAAGCGGATGCAGAATATTCTCCATCAACATAGAAACAATGAATGCGATGATCGCAAAAATGATCGCTTTCACGATTCCCGCAACGAGAGCCACATAGAGAATACCGGGAATGACGATCAGCGAGACCCCGATGACCGGAATAAAAGCGATCGGTACCGAAAGAGCGCCCCATAAAACAGGATTCGGAACGCCGAATATCAGAAACTCGATGCCAACCACGACGCCCCATACGATCGCCATGAGAAGCGACCCTCGGACAACAGATGTTGTCGTATCCACCATCTTTTGCACGATCTCGTTCGCGCGCTCATCCGTCAGCGGCACGCCGCGCACGACAAGCTTGCGTAATTTTCCGCCATCCTTCAATAAATAAAAGAACGCGAAGAACGCCAGGAAAAATGTCCATGCGACCATGCCCATGCTCGAAAGGAAATTACCGGCGTTCGCCACGATCGTTCCCATGGCCTGCGTTGCGTATTGGCTCACATTGAAATTCGCAAATGCGAACGTGCCGCTGGATTGATGGAAAATCTCCATCAGACTTCCTAGTTTTGCGGTGACAAGACTTTCAAGCGAAGAGATCCCCCCGGCGGCAAGATGGGCATACAATCCCTGTGCCTCGGAGAACAATGCGTAACCGAACATGGTGAGCGGCACGACGATCACGATCGCCGCAAGGAGGATCGTAAGGAACGCCGCAAGACCGTCATGGCGCGGCATACCGCGCTGGATACGGAGATAGATCGGATGGAAAAATATCGCAAGCGCGGCGCCGAGGACGATCACGTTCAGCTCGGGGAGAAAAACGAACGCCGCAAGCACGATCGCGAAAACAAGCATCACGATAAAAAACGGTTTTTCCAATCGTTCGGAATTCATGATATAAGTATAGCATATGATCATCATCGGCATTACGGGAACTCTGGGCGCCGGAAAAGGAACGGTCGTCGATTATCTTACGACCAAAGGATTTATTCACTATTCTGCGCGCGATTTCATCAGCCGCGAGATCGAACAACGCGGTCTTCCGGTGAACCGAGACAGCATGACCATGGTCGCAAACGATATGCGTTCGATCCATTCGCCGAGTTATATCGCCGAGATGCTCTATGATGAAGCCGCATCCGCAGGAAAGAACGCCGTCATTGAATCGCTCCGCACCGAGGGCGAGATCTTATCGCTTCGCCAAAAAGGAAATTTTTATCTTCTCGCCGTGGATGCCGACCCAAAGCTCCGTTATGAACGCATAATCCTGCGCGCAAGCGAAACGGACAAAATCTCTTTCGAAAAATTCCTTGCCGACGAAGAACGCGAGATGCACTCAAACGATTCGAACAAACAGAATCTTGCACGCTGCATCGAGCTCGCTGACGAACGTTTAATGAATAACGGCACCAAAGATAACCTGCGCATTCAAGTCGATGGCATGCTCGAGAAGATCGGGGTCGACCAATAAAAATCCCCATATTTGCTGATTTTTTCCTGTGGATAACTTCCCTTTTGACGAAGCGGCGGTATGCTTGCTATAGTTAAATAGTCGAAAATAAATCGAAAACGCCGCTTTTGAACTTTTAGTATTGTCATTCCCGTTTTCACGGGAATCCAGAAAAAAGCATGGATCCCCGCCTTCGCGGGGATGACAAAAGAGAAGCTCGGAATGACGATTTAAAAACTATGACTAAAATAACAAAACGCCAGAAAGAAACGCTCGACTTCATCAAAGCCTCTCAGGCAAAAAATGGGTACGCGCCCTCGCTCGAAGAGATCAAGACCTATCTTAAACTTTCCTCGGTTTCTACGGCGCATCATCACGTGAAAGCGCTCGAGGAACAGGGTTATCTGCAAAAAGACGATAACCAGCCGCGCGGGATCAGCGTGAATAGCGCCGAACAGATGGTGCAGATTCCGCTCAAAGGCCTCATTGCGGCCGGAACTCCGATCATGGCGCTCGAACAGCAGGAGATCATTGCCGTGCCGCGCAACCGCCTGCCCCGGGAAGTGAAAAATATTTACGCCCTGAAGGTCGTCGGACAAAGCATGATCGACGAAAACATCAACGACGGCGATATCGTACTTGTCCGTCATCAGGCAACCGCCAACAACGGTGAAAAAGTTGTCGCACTCATCGATAACAATGACGTGACGCTTAAGACGTTCTTTGCTGAACACGGCCAGATCCGCCTTCAGCCTGCCAACAAGAAAATGCAGCCCATCATCGTCCGTAAAGGGAATACCGGTTTCGCGATCCAGGGTATCGTCCTCGACGTGATCAAGAATTTCGCATAAAACCGCTTTTAGTACTCCTCTCTTTTAGTTATGAAAAAGGCGGACTCCCCTAGGAAAGTCCGCCTTGGTTGTATGTTACCCACCGCAGAATCCTACATTGGATTCCAGCGGGGACCGAAGAGAAGAACAAGGACGAAGAGCAGGATCGCCATGGCGAAAAAAATGATCTTCCTCGCCCTTTTTGACCGAATGATTTCGCGCAGCATCAGGAACAGGACACCTGCACCGCCGATCATGAGAATCACTCCCATGAAACCAGCCCTAACAAACAAACTCCACCAACCCATAATCCCCTCCTCTCGGATCTTTTTGATCCGCTAAAGGCCTATCTGCGAATTGAATTATGGCACGATATAAAATATTGTCAAACGTCGGACGGAAATTTCATCGCATAAAAAAGAAACCCCGCCTCATGGAAGCGCGGGGTTTCCTGAACGCGGGGTTTATGGCATTTGGCATTGCCGCTAGAACCAACAAATTCGCTGGCCCCAGAAGGAATCATGAACAATGATCATGGTGGAATGACGACGGTGGCGTCGACGGAATGAAGCTGTGTAATACCAGCTCCGTGAGACGTACCGAAACCGCATCTGCTGTGGAGGCGGCAAACGCCGCTTGTGCTGACCATCACGGCCTCTCATCTCTTGTACCATGGGGCTTTTGCTCCTTTCTCTGAAGAAAATTCAAACACATATCCTAATTTAAAGCAAGAACCACAAAATAAAGAAATTATCGCGATGTATTGCTGCGATGTTTTTCAAGATTATCCCGATGCGTCTCTATGGCATCCAACTTAAGCAAAAAATCCTTTATGAGATCCGGCACGTCATAGAGCGATGTCTCGGGTCCTATCTTTGCATATCGCCCGACAACATTCAGGGCATTTCGCGTTGCTTCGGGCAGCGTCGCCGCGTTCCCCTCGAGTTCCCCGAACGTAACGTGCTGAGGGTCTCTGAAAAGTTCCGGCACGGGCTCGATCGTTAAACCATCGATCAAAGTCTTTCTTGCATCTTTTAATTTTTCAACCGCTTCCGAGAGTTCGTTATCAGGAATATCGGTTTTAAAAAGCGACCCTTCAGGATAATTTATGGCATCTGCTTCGTGATCCGAGACTCCCGTATCGAATTTGAAATCGGTCTTTTCGCCTTGTGCGAGCTCCTGCCGCGCCGCGCCCGCAACCGCAGGATCGATCGGCTTCCCTTCGTTTGCCGCCAAGTATTCCAAAAATTCCTTCCCCGGATTTTCTGTTTTCATGATTTATATCATAGCAAAATAGTCGAACAAACAATACTTACACGGTGCGAGCCATCGATTGATCATACAAGCCTCAACATCCTCAAAATGGCCTTCTGATATTCCGGATATCTTATATCATGGGGTGCGTCTTTTACTATAACCAGCTTCGAGCGTTTCGCCAAGCTTGCCGTCTCTTCGCATCGTATTCTGAGCGAAGGGAACTTTTCCCCTTCAAATCCTCCATAAAAGACGACCGAAGGGATCTGCAAATTCCGTGCCGCTTCCCTGCCGCTGCGTCGTTTGATTTCAGCCAGTCTTCTTTTACCGACGAACCGGTCGATCCACGATTTCATTTCCGGAGACTTCATCATCGGAAGATCCTCCTTGAAATCGGGACTCAATGAACAAAGATAAACCTTTTCGGGCCGAAGATCGTTCGCCGACAAGAGGGCGATCACCGCACCGTAAGAGAAACCAAGCAGATAGTTTTCCTTCGATCTATTTTTCTCGTAAAAGACCTTGAACTCGGCGACATAATCATCCATCGTCCGATAATTCCATGTGATAGGCGCGATCAATACCTTGAATCCTTTTTGCTCCAGAAATCTTCGAAGCCATAGGAACGAACGGCTTGTAGATGACATCTTAAAACCAGGGACGATAAAGAAAGTTTTACGAGGCATGGATTTTGACATGCACCTATGTGGATATAAAAAATTTCAGGTGGAAAGTAATGTCGTATCGCGTTCGTTGCTTGAGCTGTTTACTCGCGTAAAAAGAATTGGGTGTATAATTCAATTATAACATGAAAAAAGAAACTCTTATTTCCGAATTAAGAAATACGATCCGCACGCTTAAAACCTCAGCAAGGGAAAAGGAAAGTATCAGAAAGAAGCTTGCCGTGACGGCAAGTCAAAAGGAAATTGCCAGAAAGAAGCTTGCCTTAGTGGCGACGGCGCTCCGTACCAAAGCCAAGCAACTTGCCGTGACAACGAAGGAGCTTGCCCGTGTTGAAGCAAAACATGAAGCGGCTCTTGTAGATGTCGCCGCTTCCGAGCTGCGATACCGAAAACTTTTCGAGACGGCCCAGGACGGCATCTTGCTTATTGATCCCGTGACGGAAAAGATCATTGACGCCAACCCCTTTTTGCTGGACTTGCTCGGATATTCCCTCGATGAAATCATAGGGAAGAAGATTTGGGAGCTTAGAGCGATAAAAGACGTTGAGGCTAGCAAGGAATCATTCGAAGAATTGCAAAAGGTGGGACATACTAAATCCGAAATACCGCTTCAGTCCAAGGACGGAAAGGAACACCAGGTTGGGTTTGTGAGCAACAAATACAAATATCGTGTCGATGGATCGGAGATGATCCAGTGCAACATACGTGACATTACCCTGCAAAAGGTGGCCGAAAAGTTAGCCGCGACAAACATAGACGAGCTCGCTGCGACCAATGAATCGCTCGAGCAGGCAAACAAATCGATGGTGGGGCGGGAAATAAGGATGGTTGAATTGAAAGGAGAAATTGAAAAACTTAAGGAAATCATTGCCAAGAAATGATTACCCGTGATTTGCTTATATCAACCTCTCGGACTATCTGTGGAGACGGGCGGAATCGAACCGCCGTCTAGTGATGAAGCCAATGAGCCGTCTACGGGTGTAGTTTAACGAAAGTTAGACAGGTTTTGATCCATTAGTGTCACGCCATCCACAGGATCATCGAATAGCGTTAAGTTCCCTTATATAAGACCGGCGATGGACCCAAGGAACCCGGATCCGCCGATCCCGACGTAGGTCAGCCGATTAGGCAAACGCGAACGCCGGAGCTGCAACTTTTGTGTTGGCAGTTTAAATGATACGACGAGTACGTCGTCGCCCACGGCCCGCAAACTCATGGAACATCACTATCGAAGCCAGTGCGTCCCCAAATTGCGCTTTCGCGCTATACATAGAATAACATAAAAACACCAAGGAAGCAACACTACAATATCCGTCAACGACTATAAATTATATGCTTGTTCAAAATGGAACATACGCATAGTTTTCGAAAAGAAAGCACGGGATGGTCCGCCTCCGCGGACCACGACAAATTAAATACTATTTCTGGTCCGTCACCTTCTCGACGTCAGCGCGTCTCAAAAGCTCAGTCTGCAAGGATTCGGCGAGTTCGCGATCGATGGCGGGAAAAACACCTTCCGAGGTATCTTCTTCGCCTTCTTTTGCTTCTTCATGGCCGGCCGTAAGGATCGCGAGGCGCGCTACGCCCCAGATGCGATCCGAGATGCCCTGCTCGATGTCCACATCCTGGATCTGACGATACGGAATGGAAATCTCTTCCTTGCTGAGGATCCCCCGCCGGATCTTCAATGCGTCATCATCAAGCATGAATACGTAGTTTACATAGGTAAGATAGGTAATAAAAAATGTCAGAACAAACGTCAGAACAAATAAGGCCCATACTCCGAGCACGATAAAAATGCTCCATGGAGCAAGAGGCGTTTTCGCAAAAATCCCGCTCCCCTGTGCGATCACGAGAAAAATAGCCCCAATAAAAATAATGATGCTCGGCGCGATCTGTTGGGAAACAAACAGCATAAGCGTTTTGCGGCCGAGCTTTTGATAACCGGAAGAGGGCGTGACCGTCGGCGTTGTTTCCATGGATCCAGTATAACATAAAAGATATCTCCCCCATCATTCTGAGCGATAACGAAGAATCCTGCGTTCGTTCAAAAAAATGATCCCTCGCGACATTCCCGTCTTCGCTGAAGCTACGATGGGCAGGCGGAATGACAGACCCATATTCTTCATGCTATAATGGCCTCATGCCTCCTATGAGCAACAATCGATTTCAGCGCCGGCCAATGCCGATCCAGCCGCCACGGCCGCTGATGAACCATCAGATCACCGCATCGGAACTCCGCGTGGTCGGCGAAAACGGCGAAAATCTCGGCGTCATCAGCCGCGACCAGGCGATCGCATTGACGCGACCCGAAGAAGGGATTGATCTTATTCTGATCGCTCCCGCGGCAAAACCGCCGGTTGCACGCATTATGAGCTACGACAAATTCCGTTACGAAGAAGCGAAACGCGAGAAGAAAGAAAAGGCAGCCCAGAAAAGCGCCGAGATGAAGCATGTGCAGATCACGGTTCGCGCCGCGCAGAACGATCTTATGGTGAAAGTCCGCCAAGCAGAAAAATTTTTCGCCGAAGGACATCCGATCGAAGTGGTGCTCCGGCTCCGTGGCCGCGAAAAACGGAACAAGGATCTCGCAATGGAAAAACTGAAAGAATTCCTGAAGATGCTTCCCACGGAACACCGCGAGCTCCATCCCCCGCGCTTCGGCCAGAACGGACCAAGCGTCCAGATCGCCAAGATCATAAAAAGCTAAGACTGATCCCAAAATCAGAAAAAGAAACCTGGATCCCCGCCGGAGTTTATCCCAAGGCTGTCGAGGGACGAGGACGACAATAAACCCATTGCAAAAAAAGCGGCTATCCTGTATACTCAACTTCGTTATTTAAACCATTATTTCCTATCATGTCTTTTTCGAAAGCTTTGGCAAAACGCGTGAAGATCACAAAGAACGGTAAAGTCGTCCGCCGCCCCATGGCCGTAGACCATTTCCGCACGCGCAAGAACGCAAGGAAGATCCAGAGCAAGCGCAAAACGCTTTCGCTCGACTATCCGATGAAAAAGATAATCAACTACTAACATGCCGAGAGTAAAACGAGGAGTCAACGCTTTAAAGCATCGCAATAAAACCCTAAAGTACGCAAAAGGTTTCTCTTGGGGCCGCAGCACAAAAGAACGCGCCGCCAAGGAAGCCCTGCTTCACGCATGGAGCCATGCCTTCCGTGGGCGCAAGGAAAAGAAGCGGACCGCCCGCCGCGTTTGGAGCGTAAAGATCAATGCCGCTGCGCGCGAAGAAAGCATCTCCTACAGCAAGCTGATCGCCGCGCTCAAGAAGAAAAAAGTGACGCTCGACCGAAAGATCCTCGCGGATCTCGCAGAGAATGAACCGAAAGTGTTCAAGAAAGTTCTCGAGGCCGTAAAGTAGTGATCAATTAAAAAATCCGCATTTCTGCGGATTTTTTAATGTCACCTGATTACACTAAAAACATGAGTCTTCTGTCGTCCTCGACCCGGTCGAGGTTCCATGCTTTTGATATCTTTTTAATCTAGAGATGAAATACTGTCTTTATGGAAAAACAATATTTCATATACATTTCGGCCAACAAACCTGGTGGCACATTATATAATGGAAAAATCTATTATCGGGCAACGATGAAGCGTAGACTCTCGCCTTCGCGAGGGCGAGAGAGATATTTTATACGATAAAAATCTGCTTATTGCGGATTTTTTATTTTCTCTTCCTTCTCGGAATGTTCCTGTTCTTTTTTCTCTAGCGGACGATGTTGATACCGCTTGCGGCGTTCGGCAAGGAACAGATTTGCCTGCCGCAACACCTTGCGCGTATCTTCATACTTCTTTCCGATGACATTCGACGCGTCGCGCGGCAAAAACCAGCCATAGCCGCTGTGCTCGCGCGGTTCGATCCGTATCTCCGCCTTGCGCGTCTCGGCAAGGAACAAAATGACCGTGTCGAATATCCTTTCGTCTCCAACCTGAAAATGAAACCGTTCATAAGCGCGAAAATTCGGAACGATATGGAGTTCGGACTTTTTGATGCCGGTCTCTTCCTCGAGCTCCCGAAGTGCCGTATCGATCGTCCGCTCACCGGGTTCGAAATGACCCTTTGGAAAGTTCCAATAGCTCCCGCGGCGATAAAGCAGAAGAAATTTCACACCCTCGGTCGTGCGGCGATAGATCACAAAACCGGCGACAACCTGCTTCTTCATCGATAGTTTCTCGCGCGGGGTTTCATCTTTCATTGATATAAGTATAACATACTCATTCCGCAGTCCCGTTCCTGTGGCTATGGTCTCGCCGCGGCGGGACTATCATGCTTAAAAAAGAGGCGTGGATACCTCCGCCGGAGCCCGTATCCACGCATGCGGGCACGGAGAACGAAAATTTTTACTTCTTCAAGAACTTCAGCATCTTCTCGAGCGGCCACGCATTGATAATATCCGCCCTGGTCGCCCATCCCCTCCTTGCCTGTGCAATACCATATTCAAGATAGGGGAAATGCATCGGCGAATGAGCGTCTGAATCAATCGCCATCTTCACGTCGGCCTCGACGCACAGTCGAATATGCTCGTCTTTGAGATCAAGCCTGTCGGGAAACGCGTCAATCTCCATGATCGTCCCCGTTCGCCTCGCCGCCGCGATAAGCTCCTCTATATTAATGTCGTAGGCGGGACGCCGGTTGATCACCCGGCCGGTCGGATGAAACAGAATATCGACGTTCGGATTTTCCATGGCACGCTTCACGCGCTCCGTCTGTTCTTCGCGCGAAAGATTGAAATAAGAATGGACGGAAGCACCGACCACATCAAGCTTGGCGAGGATCTTATCCGGCAGATCGAGCGAACCATCGCGCAGAATGTCGCACTCGCTCCCCTTCAGGATCGTTATTTTCCCTTTGAATTTCTTATTCAGCCGGTCGATCTCCGCCATCTGTTCCAAGATGCGTTTTTCGTTCAGGCCATGCGTCATGGCAAGGCGTTTCGTATGGTCCGTGATCGCGATATATTCCAAGCCATGCGCGATCGCGGCCTTCGCCATCGTTTCGATCGAATCCGTTCCGTCGGTCCAATCCGTCTGCACCTGAAGATCGCCGCAAAGATCATCGTAGCCGATAATTTTCGGCAAACCTCCGGGCTTGCCCTCGGCTTGCCTTAGGGCCGCTTCGATTTCGCCGGTATTTTCCCGAAGCTCCGGTTCGATGTACTCCATGCCAAGCTTGCGGTACAGTTCTTCCTCCGTCTCTCCGGAAATCATCCTTCCGTCATCTTCTCCTTTCTCCTTCCTTCGTTCTCCCTCAAAAAGTCCGTACTCATTCAACTTCCATCCGTGTGCGATCGCTATCCGCCGCAAGGCAACATTATGATCCTTCGATCCGGTGAAATAATTGAGTGCCGCACCGTACGATTTCTCTGACACTACGCGCAGATCGACATTGATCCCTGATTTTAATTTTATGGAAGATTTCGTTTCACCGTGCGCGATCACGTTCACGACCTCCGGCATCGTCGTAAAAAAATCCATGATCGGTTTTGGATCTTTTGAGATCGCCAGAATGTCGACGTCGCCGATCGTCTCCTTTCTCCGCCGCACCGAACCGGCGACGATTACTTTTTTCGTCTGCGGCAGATCGTTCACGCGTTTTTCTATTTCCCGGATCTCCGCCATCTCAAATCCAAGAACGAACCGACCACCGGAAGATTTCGCGAAACCGATGCCTTTCAGGATATTTTCCTCTTTCTTTACGCCAAATCCTTCGAGCTTCGCGATCTTTCCCGCCTTTGCCGCCGCCTCAAGTTCCGCAACCGTGCGGATGTCCAGTTTCTGGTACAATGTCTTGATCGATTTCGGTCCCAATCCTTCAATGCGCGATAATCCCGCAAGGTCAACCGGCGTTTTCCGTTCAAGACCTTCCAGATATTTCACATGGCCCGTCTTCAAAAGCTCTTCTATCTTTTCCGCGATCGAACTACCGACGCTCGGAATCGCCTCGAGCGCCTTCCGTCCGCCGGTCTTATACATATCCACGACATTTTCCTCGAGGCCGTCGATCACGTCGGCTGCTTTTTCATATGCCCGAGGCTTGAAGGGAATATCCTTCATCGCAAGGCGTTCGCCGATCTCCCGGAGCATCAGGGAAACGTTTTTATTTGACACTATTGCCATGGTTTCATTATAACATTTTCCCCAAAAACAACCGTAAAAGAGAAAACGCCTTATTTTTCATTTCTATTTCATCACGTTTTGACAAAGTAATAAAGCTAAGGAATTATATGGTTTTTTGGGAGTTATGCACAGCTTGTGCATATGCTACAATTGCTAAGTCGAAATAAAAAAACCTTGTGCGCTGAAATTTCAGAAGTTCGTTGCCGTTCACCGATACGTGAGACAACCTGCCACGGCAGACGGGAACTCATTTCAAAATTTTCACACTGTTTTGAAACGAGTTCTTGGCGAAATATGAAACTTGCTGAAAGATCAGCGCAATAAAAAAATTACATTCATGATTTTTTCAAAAAATCACCTCACGCAGGTCAAAAAAAGGGACGGTCGCATCGTACCATTCGACGAAAATCGGATCATGAATGCCATTGCGAAAGCAATGAGCGTCACGAATGAAGGTTTGCGGGATGACGCACAGAAAGTGACCGAGCAGGTCATCGGCGAACTCAATAAACGCTTCCCCGCGGAGCACACTCCCACGATCGAAGAGATCCAGGATGCGGTCGAAACCGAGCTCATTGTGATGGACTTCGCGAAAACCGCGAAAGCATACATTCTCTATCGCAGCGATCGCGCGCAAATACGCGAACGCAAGCGCGAAATTCCGGAGCACGTGCAAAAGCTCGCGGAAAACAGCAAAAAATATTTCCATAACGCGCTCGCCGAGTTCGTCTATTATCGAACGTATTCAAAATGGATCGAGGAAGAGGGCCGGCGCGAAACATGGATCGAAACCGTCGATCGTTACATCGGTTTCATGAAAGAGAATCTCGGCGACAAACTGACGGAGGCCGAGTATGCAGAAGTCCGCGAAGCGATCCTCAAACAGGAATCAATGCCGTCGATGCGCCTTTTGCAGTTTGCCGGCAAAGCGGCGCGCGCAACGAACGTTGCAGCATACAACTGTTCCTATATTGCGATCCAGAAACCGGAGGACTTCGCCGAGATGATGTACATCTCGATGTGCGGCACCGGCGTCGGATTCTCCGTCGAGAGCCAGAACGTCGGACAGCTTCCGCAAATCAGAAAGCAATCCGGAGAAAAATTGAAAGCCCATGTCGTGGATGACAGTAAAGAAGGATGGTGCGACGCGCTGACCTTGGGCCTCAAAACATGGTTCGACGGAAAAGATGTTGATTTTGATTTTTCGGAACTCCGTCCCGCAGGCGCTCGCCTCAAAACGATGGGCGGCAAAAGCTCCGGACCGGAACCTCTCCGATCGCTCCTCATCTTTGCGCGACGGAAGATCCTCGCTAAACAAGGACGGCGGCTTTCGAACATCGATGTACATGATATCTGCTGCAAGATAGGCGAAGTCGTCGTCTCGGGTGGCGTCCGCCGTTCAGCGACCATTTCCCTCTCCGACCTCGATGACCAGGAAATGCGCGACGCGAAGATGGGCCAGTTCTACATCGCGGAACCCCAGCGCATGATGGCGAACAACTCTGCGGTCTACACCGAGAAGCCGTCAGCCGAGCAGTTCCTCGATGAATGGCTCGCGCTCGTGAAAAGCAAATCCGGCGAACGCGGTATCTTCAATCGCGGCAGTCTGATAACACAGATCCCCGAGCGCCGCCGCAAGCTTTTGGGCGAACGCATCGATACGCTTGGCGTGAATCCCTGTGGTGAGATCCTGCTCCAGCCGAAACAGTATTGCAATCTTTCGGAGATCGTCGCGCGCGCCGAAGACACCGAGGAAACACTTCTGAAGAAGATGAAGGTTGCCGCTATTCTTGGCACTTATCAGGCATCCCTGACCAACTTCCCTTATCTTTCGAAGGACTGGAAAAAGCATTGCGAGGAAGAACGTCTTTTGGGTGTTTCGATCACCGGCCAGTGGGACTGCCCCGCCGTCCGGAACCCGGGAACCTTGCGTAAACTTCGTGATCGCGCAATCGAAGTGAACCAGGAATACGCGAAGCGATTCGGCATCAAGCCGGCAACTGCAACAACCTGCGTCAAACCTTCGGGTAATCTCTCCCAGACCGTCGATTCGTCATCGGGCCTCCATGCGCGCCATGCGAAGTACTATATTCGCCGCGTACGCATCGCTTCGACCGATGCATTGTTTCAGATGATCAAGGATCAGAAATATCCTTACTTTCCGGAAGTTGGCCAGTCGCTTTCGGCAGCGAACACATATGTCGTCGAATTCCCGGTAAAGGCGCCTGATAACGCGATCACAAAAAACGATCTCACCGCACTCCAGCAGCTCGAGTACTGGAAAATGGTGAAGGAGAATTACACCGAACACAATCCGTCCGTCACGATCTCCGTCGGTCCCGACGAATGGATCACGGTTGCAAACTGGCTCTATGAAAATTGGAATGTCCTTGGCGGACTTTCCTTCCTTCCTCGCGAAGACGATGTTTATCTTCTTGCGCCCTACGAGGAGATCACGAAGGAACGCTATGAAGAAATGGCAGCAAAGCTTCCGAACATCGATTTCTCGCAGATACTCCTCTACGAGAAGGATGATTCGAATATCGACGTGAAAAAAGAGCTCGCCTGCGTGAGCGGCATCTGCGAGATCGACGATATTCCTTCCGAGGAGAAAGCGAAGATAGGCGCATAGCAAAAGCGCATCTTTCTGAAAATGCCGGTATCGAACAAAAACGATATCGGCATTTTTCAAAATCGCATTCCAGATCGAACCACGGAACCTTTGTATTGAAAAGAAAAAAAATAGTGTTTGTGGTAAAATAAAGTTATTCTTATCCTATGAATTTCAGAGGTCACAACATAACTCTCAATAAGGTCCTGATCGTATTGGGGTGTCTCGCTGTCGTGCTCGGCATTACGGCATACATCGTCATCTTCGGGGCGGGAACCCAGGTCGTCCAGCCGCAAACCGCCGAACAAGCCACGAGCTCCACGGGAACATTCACGTTCCCCTCCTCCACGGAGGCATCTTCAACGCAAAACGCCAGTACGACCCCCGCGACTACGACATTCCAAACATTCGCATCAAACTTCGCTTCCCCATCCGTCACGTGGACCGAAGGACAATCATCGTTCGCCATCTCAGGAGCTACGCTTGCGGGCAATGAGCTCACGCTCATGGTAAATGTCACCCTGGGAGACATCCCTCAATGCGTTCCCATCAACCTTCGCTTCATCTCCGACGAGCAAGGCGACATGATAGCGCCGGCATCACCCACCGAGACGAATTTCGCCCTCGGCACCAGTACCTGCGAAGGAACACCTAATACGCTCTATCCAGGCGAACCTCTCACTTTCACGGTCGATCCCACAAACGCCCCTTTCCTGTTTCTGACCGGCGGAACATCGAATGTTTATTTCGAAGTTTCAACGACGACCACCGGTGGTATCGATGTTGCGATCCCCCAGCAAGCAGGATAGCCGTAACTTCCGCTCCGCGTCCGCCTGAACCCTGGCAAAAGTCGGGATTCAGGCGGATGCTCATTTGAAATTCCGACCCGCCTTTGATATAATCGATTTGGTTGTAAGACATTCCGCGATAGCTCAATGGTAGAGCGGCGCCCTGTTAAGGCGATGGTTCCAGGTTCGAGTCCTGGTCGCGGAGCACTGTAGGATTTTGCTCATAGAGATGCCCTAAAACGCCTGATTTTATCGAGGCGTTTTTAGGTTCGTACCGTTCGGTTATCCGTCTTACCACTGGCGAAAGCCTTTTCATTGGCAAAAGCGATTCTTCTAAGTTAATGCTTAGTTTTTTATCGCTTATAGTTCGGTTCGTACCGAGTTTTACGAAGATCGCCCGGCGATCATCATCAGTGCCATTTATAAACTTTTCCTTGGCATCTTCCGTAAAGGAAAAGAGTTTTTCGGCCCGATTCAATACGGTTTCAGTATTCCCTGCCGATCCGGACACAAGTGCCTCAAGACGAGCCTTTTCTTGCGAAAGAGAGGCCTTCCTTGCGGCAAATTCATCACTCGTGATCTCCCCAGCCGCACGCATATCAATAAGGCCCTGAAGTTTTATAGAGATCGCTTCGAGTGCTTTCTTTTGTGATGCAATAAAATCTCCCGTATCTTTATCTTGCTTCTTCATATCCTCGCGCAGCCGATTCATCGCGAATTGATGAAATTCCGGCGGGATTTCTATCGAATCGATCTCTTCCAAAATCTGTTGCTCAAGCTCTTTTTCTTCGATCGCTCCCTGACTGCATCCATGATTCTTCCGCTTTGTACAATGCCAATACGTTTTATTAATCCGACTAGGATTATTCATCTTATCAATAGCAAGACCGCAACGTGGGCATTTTATTTTGCCTGGGCAATGAAATTTCAATTTGCACCGGGGGCATATTAGCTGATGTTTTTCATCGGCATAAATAGTTCCGCCACATTCGCCACATCCTATCAGACCGGAGTAGATATGGCCTTCCTTTTTGGGGCGTGGTTGTCCTTTCCGACCAAGTATCTCTTGGGCGCGCCAGAACTCTTCCTCCGTGATCATTGTTTCATGAAGTCCTTTTCTCCATATACCCGATCCGACCGGAAACTCGAATGAGCCATAATAAAACGGATCTTTGAAAACAGTATAGATTTGGCTTCGGACCATCGGCTTACCGCCTAAACTTTTCCGCCGCGGGCTAGTATAACCAAGATCATTGTTGATATGATCCAATATCTTTGGTGTGGGCCAAGCGCCCGTCAAAAGTAACCGCCATGCTTCTTGAATGATCGGAAAACGCACGGGATCTTTCTTGATCGTCTTATTCCCCTTCTCCGCATACGGATCGTTCATGTAGCCTGGCTTTGCGCTATACGGTGCCCAGCCTATTTCAGCCTTTCGCCGAAGACCTCGTTTTACATCCTCGCCCTTGTTATCGTTCTCAAGTTTTGCTTGGGAGCAGAAAAGGTTAAGTAGAAACTTATTATCTGGTGTATTTTTGAAAACTTCCGATGGCGTTTTTACCTCGAAAACCTCGCATTCATCCATCATGAAAATAATTCTTCCTGTATCCATAGAATTTCTCGATAACCGGCTTGGATTCCACAGTAAGATACTATTTGCTTCATGAGCAACCATACGTTTTAGCATTTCATTGAAAACGGGCCGACCAGGCTTCTTTGCTGAATGCGCTTCAGAAAAAGTGTTAACAACATGCAACCCTTCCTTTTTTGCTACTTTTTCCAATTCGATCCGCTGGGAATCAATAGACAAAACTTGGCGATCTTCCTGTTCGGAGGATTTCCTTAAATACATGAAGTATCGAATTGTTTTGTCTTGTTGATCCATGATTTGATTAGGTCCCTATAAATACTGCGCGAGGCTGGGAAATAAGGGTTGTTAAAAGACGTAAAACACAAACACTCATCTTCGCCATCAAACCACTCCCTACCGCCCTCCGCCGGGCCGTGCCGGGGACCCTAATTCAGCGTCGAGTTTTATAAACGGAGCCATAATCTCCATAATTTCTTTTTTGGTCGCGCGAGCTATCTCCGCGACCTCGTGAATATCTTTACAAACATGCGCTGTTAGATTCTTCCTAAGCGCGACCTCGTAAATCGACTGAAAACAATCTGCAAATGTAGAGCAATACAGATGCTGAGCGTGTTTCCCTTCCCTATCCGAGCCATTAAAAATCCTGACAACATATTGATTATCATCTGCCCAGAGAGAGATAGTATCTTTAATATCAAGAATCTTTTTGATCATATTTTTGTGATTTTGATTTTTCATAAACAATTGCATAAAGTCCTACGAGATTATTTGCACGGAATGAAGCCTCTTCATCGCTAAGCTCAATGCCATAACGCTTCTTGTAAAGAATCTTAAATTCTTGAATCGCATTTTTTGACAACATAATTTATAAATTATTTATTTCATTCAATTTTTAATTTCTGTCTTCTCTTAATCTTTGTCTTCTTAATTCCCTTATTTTCCGTTGACATGCGACTTCCCCGCCGAAGAAATAATTTCGGTGGGAGAAGTCGCAATTTCCCATGTTTTCCGCCAGGACATTTGCGAGGAATTGGCTTGAAACCCTTTTGGGCCGACGCTATGGGGAATTCTGATAGGGATAGCGTTCTTTTAAGTCGTCCAATTCGTTTAGCTTCCAACGACTATATTAAAAATCCCACCTTCCGGTGGGGTTTTGCTTATCGAGGATAAATAGGTCTAGGGTGAATAAACAAAAAGACACCGGTGTCACAAGGACACCGGTGTCTTAATCAAAAAGCCAGAATGAAGATCAAACAAAGACACCGATGCCTTTTATGGCAGTGGTGCGAAAGTAGCCGCAGCAACGATTGGTTATTTTCTCAATCGGCGTACTTTCCGGATTTGATCGTCATTCTGGCCTTTCGGCTTTTATAGACAGCCGCGATCAGCGCTAACTCTCAGACTAATTTTTGTTAATTGCTGGTATATTTTTGAGGAATCTAAGATTATTTTAGCATGCCTTCTGTTGATTGCAATAGCCCCAAATAGGCACTATTATTAAGATACAACTGAATAGGTTGCCTAAACCCCGCTTTCTGCGAGGCATGGCACAAATCGTACAGCACAGAAACCCCGTCACAGGGCGTGCTGTACGTCACGTAGGGAAACCTACGTGCGGCCGAAAGGCCTCCTGCGACGGGCTTTGTGTATCTGAAACAACAAGGAACCCGACGCATGGTTCCTTGTTTTTGTTTTTTCTGAACGTGGCGCGGTATATGAGGGACAACGTACAGCACGCCCCGCGATAAAAAAACAAAGGTCGAGCATTTTAACAAGTCAGCCATTAAGCGGAGAAGGCACGGATCAAAATCAATACTAAATCAATTACAATAAACCATGCCACTCAACCTCGATGCACTCATAAAAAACCAAGATGCCGCTACTAGCCAAACTTATTTCAATAGGATCAACTTTCAAAAGGTTGCTACGGTGACTTCGCAGGGGTCTACTTCAAGTAATACTGTTATTATTTGGGAATTTACTTTTGGGGTAATACTCATCGTATCTATCATCATCATTTTGAATCTATTCTTCAGAAATCACATCATCATAAACATGAAAAACGGCATTAAAAATATAGTTACAAAAATCTCTTCGCCAAAAACAGTGATAACGATTGGCGGCGCTTTAATAGTTTTGCGGCTAATTTTCCCCGTGATGTATATGAGCGACGGACATTATATCAATAGCATTGCGGTCGGACACACTGCGAATTTTTATCCGATAATGCCGAATTGTACAACCATACAAATAGAAGATCATTTTACTGATCCGGATGGAATCAATTGCATTCATCGAGTCGATTCTACGCAAACAACGCTTCAGTCTATAGCACTCGCCTTAGCAACTGGTGTTTTATTCTATCTTGCCAAAGAAAAACGTCGTCAAAAATAAAATAACTCCATGAAAAGGAAAACACTTCAAAAATTAACAGTGCTTATGATTTTGGTATTATCGGCAGGATTCTTTATTGCTACACCTATAGTCCGAGCCGATACAGCAAATACGACGCCAAGCAATCTTTCCTCTGTTTTGGAGCAGCTCATCCAACTGCTCACGCAACAACTGCAAACATTAGAGCAGCAACTCACCAATCAACAGCAGCAAATAAATACTCTCCAAAATACTTATTCTCAACCAACGCAATTAGCTACCACAACGTCACTATCAAGCGTCGCTGACTTCATTGCCGAGATCCAAACAAGTACAGTATCCATAAAACCCACTGACTCAAGCGATAGTAACTTCAAAGTATCTTTTAATGTGATTATTGCATCGTCAGACGGCAATCCTCTCGCAAGTAAACACGTCAATATTAACGGTGAATCCTATAATTCCGATAATAACGGCATTATCTTTATGACAATTAGCTCTTACTATGGTGGCCCCTTGCGGCTTATTATAACCGAGGAAAGTACGGGGGTTCAATCGCAAACTATTACTTTCGTTCCGCCACCATATACCCTGTCAACATGGTCAAATGTTCGTCTTTTGATCAGTGACCCTATTTCTTGCCCACCAAAATCCTCCACACCTTCAGGATATTGGTCCCCTACGCCCTGCCCCAAAGGTACGGCAGCGGGAACGACGATGGGAGGCTATGTTTGTGAGCCATTGGATGATGGTGCTTAAAATGATCCCTCACGACTACATGAAAATTAAGAATGGTGGAAATTTACTTGAAATAATATCTCGCATTTTTATTGCCATATTTTTCCTTATAGGCGGCTGGCAGTTTAGTGCCTGGATTGATAGCTTGATAAATAGTTTTGCCAATCAGCATGAGATAATCTGGATTCTTCAGAATACTTTTCCCGAATTTGATCGAATATCTCCATTTATTCTTCTTGTTTGGGTGGTTATTTTCTTTTGCCTGCCATGGATATATTTGGGGAGCAATAATCCCTCCGAGAGATCAAGAAAACTGTTAATCGGAGGTACCTTTTATGTTCTTTGCTTCCTTTATGTCTTTTTCTCTATGTGGGCGGGATTCTTTAATTTAGGCATCAGCATCCTCTTGCCGCTTATCACAACCGAAACACTTTGGCTATGGCATCCAGAAAAACAGGAAATAATTTAATAAATATCAAAAATGACTAAACTTAAATTCATCGAAAAAATACTTCTTGCCATCACCATTCTATTGGCGTTCATTTTTCTCATCTTCGGACTAACAAGCAACTTCTTTGCTGCGAACAATAGAATCACGGATGTTATTAGTACCATAGTCGGCATTGTTTTCTGGATCGATCTTCTCGTTCTTCTTCCGTTATCCTTCTTCAAAAAGACAAGATTTGCTGCGGCGATCGGATGGCTCGTTTCTTCGTATATCTTTGGCATTGCCACATGGGAAACAGGAATCGTAGCCACATCTGCCATTTGGGGAGGATGGGGAGTTTTGGGCGGCTTGATCCTCGCCGGTGTCGGAGTGGTCCTCACGGGCATCATTGCGTCATTGATGGCGAGCATCTATAGCGGTGCCATCTTACTCATTGTTGGGGCAATTTTCGTCTATGGCACGCATTACCTAGCCATGGCCGTTGGTGAGCAAGCAGATCAAGATTCACATCAGATATCAGGAAGATAGCCGATTTTAGTTATTTTTGGTCATAAATAATGACTAATATATGTAAGCACACGTCAAAATATCCCTATTTTCCTATCATTCCGCCTTGTATTACTGCAGAACTGGCAGGAGGGGGTATGCCAATAGAAAACATAGCATTTACCTATATCCCCTAGCTTCATATAGAAACTGATAGCAAAACAGATAAGGTCCGCGAGAGGGAGAAAACCGTATCAAGAACTCAAATATACAGCACCTAATCAATAGAGAATATCGAAAACATTGATTTTGAGCGGTTCCTTCTTAAGTTCCTTTTCTTTCTTCGAAAGTTTTTTATATAAAACAACCTGCTTAGCGGGATCATAAAAACTCACTTTTTCTTGTAATAAAATTCTGAAATAAAGATTTTTGCTTAAAAGATTAGATGAACCGTGAGGATTCAACCATTTCTTTACGAGAGCTTCATAGGTTAATAGCCATCTATCATCAAAGAGTGAATCCTCAGTTAACTCGCTATTCAATTTATTTACATTTACATTCCCCTGAATTAAGTGAGAATTTTTGAGATCTAAAGCTACCAATATCGAAATAACATCGCCGGAGGAAAAGACATTTTGAATCAGTTTCGCATCAATCTTTATGGCAAGAGATTTTGCCAGCCACAAAGCCCAAGCAATTTCGTAGCTATTCTTTTTTGATGTATGTGCCCGGAGTATGGCTTGTACAGTGCCTTTAACTTTTAATTTCGATATTTTCTTAAGATTCGATAAAAAAATTCGAGTAACATCTTCTAAAATTAAAGGGTTGTGCAATGTCGCCTTCAAAATCCAAGTCTCAAGATACTTCCAATTTTCAGCATCAAATTCTATTGCTTCAATTTTACGTATCGCGTATTTGAGAACCGGATCGTTAGGAAATTGAATAGCATATCGGAAAACCATACTAAAATAATCCCTAATATCGTTCTCTTGTTCCTTGCCTGTTTCCCTGAATACAAAAGATCTCAACGCCAAAACCCACTCTGATTCTAAGCCAAATGGAAATTTTGTTATTCTGGTCTTCTGATCATTAAGCTCCAACTGATATTCACCAAGCACTACCTGCAAGAATTTTATGATCTTTTCCCCTGTAGATTCTTGAGGGAAATAAAAGTAATAATCATCTATATACCTAAATCCTTTTATTCTCCCTAATTTTGATTGCAGTATTTTATCAATCCTACAGCCAATGAGCTCTGCAATTATTGCTGATGCTTCTGGGCCAATGGGTATGCCGATCGTTTGAGCAGACTGTAGATTCCTAATATTCGCATCCAACACATTACCCCATAATTCTTTCTTGAATCGATTTGCTTTTGCCGCTGCCCTTCTGTAAATGACCCAAGGTATTATATGGGTATATATGGTCGCGTAATATCTTGAGATATCGGTTTTAAGCTCAAAAATATTTTCTCCGGACATCATCAATCTATTCCTCTTGAAATCCTCAAATCTTTGTGTTCCGTGATTACTAAGTCGAGCGTCATTAAACGTTGGCCGACTTGTCGAGTATGGAGATGATTTATATATCCTTTCAATCTTAGTCCAATTATCTACAATCGACTGACACAAAAGCTCATAATGTAGAGGATTGGGAATGCTTAACCTTCTTCTGCTAAAACCATTTTTAGGAATGGAGTAGCAGACGCACTCTGAATAATGGGGCAATTTGCCCAAAACAGATTGAGTAATTTTCTTTTCTATTTTTTTATACTTTTTCCCAAATAGTTCGGTGGTAAACGGAGGTGGTAATTCCTTGCAGAAATAACCTTTTGCCAATAATTGTTCGGTGGTTAATTTCATTTTAATCAATGCTTATGTCCATCATCTTCCATAGTTAAGATCAATACCATTTCGCCGCTCCCCCGTGATGTGAACAGGTGCCACTGCGATGCTGGCTAAAGCTATATGTCCCGTCATTGCATTTTGCTGAAGCACCTGCCGGAATGGTATCGGAGTCGGAATATGCCGGAGAATGAACGGTATTGCCGTCTGAATTTACATAGGAATTATCATTAGACAACGTATCGTTCTGCTGAGCTGAAACCTGTTGGGTTGGCGTGGCGATCTGAGCAGCCGGAGAAGCTGCGGAATTATTTTCAGGAATATAAGAATTGCTTCCGGACGAAGTACCGCTTTGTTGACCCAAAACCTGCTGGACAGAAGTTGCTGTTTGCCCCAAAGAAGAGGTTGTTGCGGGGCTATTTTGAGGCACATTTGAACCGCTCGCTGCCGCAATGGCGATAATACCGATAAAAACCACGCCGCCGATAATAAGGCCTAAATGCCTTGATTTCTTTTTAACTGGCGGGGTTGAGATTGGCTCCATGGAAATTTAATGATTTTTTAATAATTCAATTATGTATATGACTACTATCTTGTTGTTTTTCTATATCAACTTTATGCCAATACCAATAAGCCATATCTTTATTATATCTTAACGCATATCGCGCATGATATTTTTTGTTATCCCACCTTAAAAATTTTATATAAAGAAATACACAAGAATTATCTGTTTCGATAACATCCTTAACATCTTTTTCTGATATTGGGATTGGATAAAACCCATTTCCGCTAGAAGGGATAAGAGCACCCTTCCCTAATTTTTGGGTAGGTTTGCCAGAAAAAGTATATTCTGATAAACGTACATATCGAGATATGCTTGCATTTTTTATTAAAATTTCCCACTTTCGATTTTGGGGGTCATATCGAGGATTTTCCTTTTGCACTTCCACAATTTCCAAAAAAAGGTGAGGTTCTTTTTTTAATTCAAACTGTTCTTTCTCAATTCTATAAGCAAAATATCCAACTACTGCAACTGCAAAAACACTCAGCCATTGCGCTAAACTTTGAGTAGCCAACCAGTTCGTTAAAAAATCCATAACTTAAGTATATCACCTATCCTGGTAGGCTAATTTTGATTGAAGTGCATAAAGATAATGTCCCATATAATTTCTACGGTATAACAAAATGTTTGGGGGCGAACCCCGAAAGATATACCCCACCCGTTGATAGCTCTTTAGAATGAAAAGATTTAGAATTAAAAAATAGAATAAAAAAGAACAATTTTTCACAAAGCAGATCAATGAAGACGAGATATTTGTTTGTTATATCATTGGCGGTTCTTTCCCTGTCGTTAACCATATCGGTGGCGCAGGCGGGTTCATCATACCAATTCAATCAAAATCTCACCCTTGGTTCATCCGGACCTGATGTAAGTGCCTTACAGCAAATTTTGATCAATCAAGGCTATCTGACATCAGCTTCTGCTCCGACGGGTTACTTCGGAAGCGGCACGAAAACCGCATTAGAGAAACTTCAGACCGCGAACGATATCTCTCCGGCATCAGGCTATCTCGGCCCTACAACGAGAGCGTTTCTAAATTCCTCAGGTACCTCTTCATCGGCAAACCAATCATCAAATATATCTTCCAGCGCGGGGAATAATCTATCTCCGTCGGTAATCAGCCAAATAGAACCATCAATCGTTCTTGTGGTTTGCTTTCCGCCAGATTATTCAACCTCAGGTAACTTTGATTACGGGTCTGGCGTATCGGTGAACAATGATGGAACCACCTATATCGAAACTAATTACCACGTTTATAATGAGGAGAATACGGGAGGAGGATCACCCGACTGCGATGCCTTCTATCCTGAATCCCCAGATTTTTCAATAAATCCCAATACGGGGGGCTACCAACTTGCTTTATCTAGTTCGCATTACGACCCTGACACCTATGAAGACGCCGCAGATTTTGCACTCGGTGCGCCACTTGCTTCCTCGACACCGCTGAATTCCATTCCGGTGATCAACAACACGCCTCTCACGGGAATTGGTTTGGGTTGTTCTGATGCGAGCACCGGCGATAACGTGACTATTTTCGGCTATCCGGCGTCAGGCAACTATTTGGAATTATCGGAAACGGTGACGCAGGGAACGATAGCTGGTATTAACTCAGGGCCGATCTATAAATTTGATGGAACCATTGATCATGGCAATTCCGGCGGTCTCGCCGTGTTGAATAATGAAAGTTGCGATCTGGGTATTCCAACGTTAGGCGTTTCAGGTCTCACTGGCGGCACCGGCTACATTCAATCTGTCAATCTCGAACGTCAGCCTGTTACAGAGAGCAACGACCAAAAATGCCAGGATAGCTATGGCGCAAATAGCAACTATTCGGGTCAAAGTAATAATCAGGGCGGCCTGATCTGCAGCTGTGCGAGCGGATATACATGGAATGCCGAAAATACTGCATGCGTAGCTGAGAGCGGAGATCAAGTTTGTAATGATGACTTTCCAAATTCAACATGGGATGGAACATACGGAAGTAATGGTCAATATAGTTGCGGTTGCCCGGATGGTTATGTATGGAACAATAATCAAACCGCGTGCGTGGTGCAACCCAGTTGTCCCGCGAACGAAAGCTATAATTCCGCCACTAATTCTTGTTTTTGCCCCGTTGGCTATTCCATCTATGGTGGTCAGTGCATATCGAGTTATGCCTATTGCACGGATACGGAAGGCTATGGTGCAAGCTATGACGCCGCCACTAATTCTTGTGCGTGCGATGCTGGTTATACCTATAACGGTAGCCAGTGCGTAATGAATTCCCTTTATTGCTCTGAACGCTGGGGTGTCGGCGCAGAGTACGATTATTCTACGGGTGGGTGCGCGTGCGGATACGGATATGAATCAAATGGCAGTAGTTGCGTATACGTAGGTTACAATTATTGATATAAATCTATAGATAATATCGCGGAAAAGTTAGCGAATTAGAAAACAGAAAAGAATAATTCTATTCGCATCCGAAAATGATCTTTATCTCCAACTTTCCTTTAGATATTTTAGCAACAGCGTCCTTACTTGATCTCGCCAAATAAGTTCAATATGATTCGCGGCCGCTAAAGCGACTGCTTCAGCGGTAAAATCAGAGCTGGTAACAACACGAGCTTCGTCGCAATGGTAGTATTGCCGAGCAGCAACTGCTTCTTGAACGGCACTGTTTCCAACCGAGCCAGTCCATCGCTTTGCCTGGATAAGTACGCGGCGATTTCCCATATTCACAATAAGATCACCCCCTTGATCCCCATGCCCACCAATCGGTTCAGCGGAATAGCCCATAGCCCTAAAAAGACGCACAAGAAGATTTTCGAAATCAGTTCCGGAAAGTCTATCGAGATCTTGGGATGTAGCAATACTCATACTGTCGCGAACGAATCGTTCCTTTTCTCCGTAAATAAAATGACGAAGAACAAACAAAAAATCATCCCATTCTTCAGTGGAAAAGCGCATCCCATTCTCATTCAAGAAATCCCTAAAGATTTTTAACTGCTGCCAGTCAAAACTGTATCCACCATAGTTCCATCTATCCTTCCTTGTCTTCTGTCTCCCAAAGCTATCGATAAAATTGACGATCTTATCATTAAGACCTTTTTCGTCGAGATCCGACAAAAGCGCATCTTCCTTTTTCTTTCTCCGGGCATTTCTGATTCTCATCAATCCGATGACAACAACTACAATCAGGACGGATCCGACAGAAACATAACCCAGTTGGCGCCAGTATTCTGCCCGGTTCGCCACCCATAAATAACCCATGTAAATGAGATAGAGCAAAAGCAGCGAGGCGCCTGCTTCAATCAGATCCGCACTTTTATTATCGCTTCTCCTTCGTGCCATGATTTTATTTTACCATACCTTGCAGCATTTTGACGTACTAAAAATTCGCAATCCTGATAATGTTCTATATCGTTTCTAAGGTATAGCAAAATTATCGGCGGCGACCCCCAAAGATACCCCACCCCATCATTATACAGATTTTATAGCCCTTAGTTTATCCCCTTGCCGCATTTGGCCAATAGGTATAAAATGAATTCGTAAGCATTTGGCTTGCACGGATTTTGATCGAAGCCCTGCCGCAAGGCGGGGCTTTTGATTTCTATTTTCCCCGAATGCGATTCATATTAAGTCGGTATTCAAAATCATCTGCAAAGATAATTTCCTCAACCACACTATCACGTTTCGCATCAAGAACTTCCCGTCCAATATGTCCTCGCGCACTCATAACTATCGTGCGCTTTCCATATTTCTCCTTTAAGTATTGAATGGCCGTCATAAGATCACCATCACCAGAAAATAAAACAATATCATCATAATTATTACATTCTCGTATTAAATCGATCGCCATTTCAACATCTAAATCACATTTTTTCTCAAAGCCATAAACATTATCTTGGCTATGTATATACTTGACACGCTTATCGAGAACTTGAAAACCATTCGTATCAGCAGTACGGAGAATATATCTTGACCATTCGGTAAGGTTTGTCGATTTTTCATCTGACCCATAATCAGCTCCGTAGTAAAAACGACGAAGAAATCGTTGACCGTAGGTAAAATGCCTCACTAAAGATCCGAGTTCTCGTATCCCAACGTTCCAGCCAAGTCCGTGCTTCCATTTTTCGACGTTTGCAAAATCGACAATAACAATCGTTCGTTCACGCTTAACCGTAAAAGTTTCAAGAAAAGATTTTATCTCTTGCTGATTCACTGATATATCTTAACACGAAAATAGTTAAATTATAGCTGTTAAATACATTCTCACCTCATCTAAACTGCGGAGCTAAAGAGAAAATGTCAGGGAGGCTCAGAGCCTCGATAATTTGTTATACTTAAGATATGGAAGGAAAATCAAAAGGCAAAAAGAATGTCTGGAAGTTTTTGCAATATATCACCAACAACGAAGCTCAGTCCCGTCACGAAGAGATCTTTGACGTGATATTCTGGATCATCGAAACGGTTGCCCTGGTCTTGGGGATCGTTATCCTTGTCATAAAGAACAGCCAGGAATGGATAGCATTCATCGTCATCGAATACTGTTGGGCTATGGATAATTTGCGGCATAATCGCCCCTGATCAAGGGGCGATTTATTTTTTACAAGGGAGGACTGTTGGCCCAGGGAACAACTACAAGGTCAGATCCCCTTTCAGATACGATAGCATCGTATCGGCACCTGATACCCCGAAAGGATCAGTGGGACAATTATCGGATATCCCCGGCTCGCTGAAGAATTTTTTGATTATGCCATCCTCGATAAGCATGGCATAACGCCAGCTACGTTCACCGAAACCAAGGTTTTCCTTGAGGACGAGCATCCCCATGCCGCGCGTGAAGGACGCATTACCATCAGGAAGCATCTTCACCTTCTCGATCCCAAGTTTGTCCGCCCACTGCTCCATCACGAACGCGTCATTCACCGACATGCAATATACTTCGTCGATACCGTATTTTTTGAACTCGTCATAGTGCGCCTCGTAGCCGGGCAGATGCGTAGAAGAACATGTCGGCGTGTAAGCGCCGGGCAAAGCGAACACAATGACTTTTTTTCCCGAAAACAGTTCCTTTGTCGCAATATCCTGCCAATGACCGTCACTGCCACCGCATACCGGCCCATCACCCACGCGGGTCTTAAGAACAACTTCCGGCACGGGCGATCCTTCTTTAAGCGGTTGTTGATTCATAGAATAAGTTTATTAAAAATTGATCACGCAGTTTCATCGGAATCATCATCTTCGTTCTGATCGACAGCCGATCTGATCCTTCCGATAAGTTCGTCGGATGAAGTGTCGGCGTCGTATTCCACGCTCAAATCATCGGCAATAGATTTCAGTTTTTCTAACGTTTCCGGGCTGCCGTCCGCCGCAAGTGATTGCAGATATTCAAAATCAGGCTGGCCATGTTCATCAAGCCAATCCTCTTTTTCCTCGCTCTCTTTTTCATTTTGTGCCATATACCAATGATACCTTTTTTTAAGCACAACAGCCATCCTCGGGGTATAATGAAAGCATGTTCAAAAATCTCACCAATTTTGGCTATCAAAGGAACAAGAAAGAAGCGTTCGGATTCTATCTCGTCTATCTATTCCTGTTTGCGTTCATTGGTGCAGCGGTCGCAAGCGTGATCGGCCTTCCTGCGGGAACAAGCATAAAAAGCATGTTCACCGAATGGTCGTGGGGCGAGGAGATCGGTTTAATGCTCATCGCGCTGGGAAGCGCCGTTCTATCCCTCGTTGTTCTTTTTTATAAAAAAGAGGCTCGCTATGGTTTTATCCTGCTTGCCCTGATAAGCGGTGTGTTATCTCTCTTGTGTGGCGGCTTATTTGGTTTTATCATCCCCGCCTACTTTACCACCCTGCACCCTCCGGCACCTTCATCCTCACTTCCTCCGCAATAAGTTTGAACGGTTTTGCGATCACATTCCGCAATAATATCAGGAAGAATGAAATAGAGAACAGCATTCGTCCCTCATGAATTCTTCGACGATCTCCACCTTAGGGTCTCCCCTCGAAAGAATTTCTCGGGCTGGAATATTGATAACGCGCCATTTCCACTCTGCGTTCCTGTTTTTCAGACTATAATTCGAGATATCCTCTATTTTCGCGCCCGATACGACCCCTTGCATATTCGCCCAAACCGCTGCGCCCGCACACATCGGACAAGGTTCATGGGTCGTGTAAAGAACGCATTGCTCCAAATAACGGGTTCCCAATTTCCTTGACGCTTCGCGGATCGCAACTACTTCGGCGTGCTGCGTAACATCTTTATCGATCTTTGAACGATTCGTAGCGCGAGCGATGATTTCATCTCCTCTTACGACGATGGCTCCAAAAGCATAATCCCCGCGTTGGCGGGCATTCTTTGCTTCTTCGATCGCAGCTTCCATAAACTTTCGTTCGGGTTTAACCATAGATAACCTTAGCATAAAAAATTATATTTTTTCAACTTGCCCCTAAGACGGAAGAGTGTTCGCCTTAGCTGGAATAAAAAAACCGCTCCGAGTCTCGCTCAGAGCGGTCAGTGGTTTGGAGCCGGAAAGTTATTGCGGTTCCGGCGGAATGCTCCCATCGAAACATCTTCCATTGACAGGATAGCTTCCGTCACCGCAGGTCGGCACAGAGAGATCGAAATGAAAGATCTGAGCCGCGGAACGCGCATTGTTCAAATCCCTCTGGGATGAGAAGACATATAATCTTCTCGTGTCCGCACATGCCCGATCATGGTCATCGCATGTATAACTCTTGAACATAGCGACCTCGGCACTAAGTTCCAATAACCTGCGGGTTACGACCTGCTGAAGATCTGTTCGCTCTTCCTGGCTCATGAGCCAAGGTACGGAAACCGCAAAAATATGTTGGAAGTCCCAATGTTCCCGTGACACCTGAGATGCATAAGGCCACGCCATGACAAACGTGACCACGCACACGACAGAAATGACAAAGAACCTTTTCATCACACACCCGCCTTTCGAGTACATTATATAATCATTTACATATAAATCGTCAAATGATATATTTCAATCGGAACACCCAGGGCATCGCAGTAAATCCAAAAGAAAGGACCGACACAATGGAAGCTCCGAAGGGATTAAGTCCGGCCGCCCTGAACGCGGCGATCAAGGAAAATTTCCGGAAATACGACGATAACGACCGGAAAAAAGGATTGATCTGCAGAAAATGCGGTTCGCAAGTTCTCGCGGCGATGTGCGACGTCATCATCCACCACACGCCGCCCGGGGGCGCATGCGACGAATCCGACGAGATAGGACAACCATTCCCTCTCCTCTACTGCCCCGTATGCGAAGGAGTGCCGACAACAACCAGAACCTGCATCCACGTTGGGATTCCGGCAAAATCCAAGCCAGGATCCGGGATCATGGAAGTCACGGAACAAGCGGGACTCAGCAGATAGCGGATGGAAAAAAGCTGAATCGGTTTAGACATATTCTAGGGTCACGGCATCACGATGCATGTGGCCCTTCATTTTATCTTTACAATCTATGGCATTAAAAAAAAGAAGGGTTTGCAAAAGCAAACCCTCCATGCGCATATTCTGCGTCAAAATTCTACCTGATGTTTTCAGCTACCTTGCGAAAGTGGTAGCCGAATATCGAAAGCGTCACCCCGGCCGGGAAAAGACGCGGTCGCCGGAAAAGCATCCAAACGATCAGTCCCCAGTAATGGAAGCGTTCCTTGCCGAGGATCCCCAGATACAGGAATGAACGCGCGAGAGCAAGGAAACCCTGGAGGTTGAGTGACGTGCCGCTGATGCGTGCAGGATGATACTCCCTTAGGAAAGTGCGAACCCGCCGGTAATAGTTTTTTGGCGCATAAAGAGAATGCACCACCCACTGATAACCGGTGACAAGTTCCTTCAATGAGATCATCTTCGGCACGATGTTTGTGGTGCCGTTGACGCTATCCCCCGATACCAATCCCCTGATCCTCCCTTCCGACTGAAGGCGTTGATAAAGTTTCGTACGGGGAAAAGCCTGCAGAATTCCCACCATCGCCGTGGGAATGCCGCTCGCCTGGATGAAATCGAACTGACGCTTAAAGATGGAGGGAGCATCACTGTCAAAACCGACAATGAATCCAGCCTGCACCTCAAGCCCCATATTCTGGAGCTTTTTGATGCTTGTCGTCAGATCCCGCTTGGTGTTCTGCAGCTTATTGCAGCCAAGAAGACTTTTTTCCTCCGGTGTTTCGATCCCGATGAAAACCCGATCGAATCCGGCGGCAACCATTTGCCGAACCAGTTCCTCGTCGTCGGCGAGATTGATGCTCACCTCCGTGTAGAAAGAAACTGGTTTCCGGTGCGAATTTTGCCAAGCGATGAGTGCCGGCAAAAGCGTCGTCTTGAGATACGGCTTGTTACCGATGAAGTTGTCATCGACGAAAAATATTCCGCCGTGCCAACCGGCATTCCACAATGCATCAAGTTCAGCGATCATCTGGCCGGGAGTTTTTACGCGCGGACGGCGCCCAAAAAGCACGGTGATATCACAGAAATCGCAATCGAAGGGACAACCGCGCGAAAACTGGACCGACATGGAAGCGTACCTTTTCATGTCGAGCAGATCCCAACGCGGCACGGGAGCCGTTCGGATATCGGAGTAGCCGGCCGCTTTATAGGAACGTGCGGCACATCCCGCTTTGAAGTCAGTGAGAAAGCACGGAAAGATCTCTTCCGCCTCGCCGAGGATAAGATGGTCAACCTCGGGAAATTGTTCGCTCTCTTCGGTGAAAAGCGGTCCGCCGGCGATGACCGGAATCCCGGCCTTGTTGCAACGCGCGATCGCTTCTTTGGCGGATTGCTGCTGGACGACCATAGCGCTCACAAATGCACAATCGGCCCACGAAAGATCGGTTTCCGTAAGTTTTCTGACATTCATATCGACCAGACGCAAATCCCACGTCTCGGGCAACATAGCTGCCATAGTGATCAGACCAAGCGGTGGCAGCGCCGCCTTGCACCCCACGAACTTCAGGGCATGTTTGAAGCTCCAGAAGCCGTCTGGAAATTCAGGGTAAATAAGCAACGCTTTCATCGCATCCTCCTTGTTGTTCAAAGAACTACTACTACCTTAGCTTACGAAAAAATCAAGAATATGGCCAATGGACCATCCGCGACGCGTTTTTTAATATGAAATACAATGTGATAGTATGATATTGTTCTTCCTACATTTCATTTCCTTCATCTTAAAAGGATAATTTTCGGCTTATGAGATTCCTACCCAAGCAAGATAACTTTTTTGTTTTATTCAGGGGCGTCAGCACCGATCTGCAAAGTATCGTTACCGTGTTCCGCGAATTTTCGGATGATTTCAGCGACTTCGAGAACTACAGCAAGAAAGCCAAGGATATCGAGCATAGCGCCGATCAGAAGATCCACGATATCATAAGCGCGCTCAATAAGACTTTTATCACGCCCTTTGACCGCGAAGATATCTACATGCTTGCGAGCAACTTGGACGATATCGTTGACCTGATCGAAAATGTCATTCAGAACGTCTATCTATTCAATGTTAAGGAAAAAATACCGGCGATCACGGCATTTACCCCTCTCATTTCCGCCGGAGCCGACAATATCGAAAAATTGATGGCGTGTCTGGAAAAGCAGAAATACACCAAGGAGCTCATGGACGCGAAGATCTATATGCACAAGCTGGAAGACCAGGGCGATGAGATATTCAGTAACGCTCTGAGGGATCTGTTTACCGATCATCACGACCCCGTCGAGATCATCAAGTTGAAGGATATCCTGGAACGATTGGAAAGGATCATGGATAAGTACCAGAAGGTCAGCGATATCATTGAAGGAATCATTGTTAAGTCCACCTGAATTCCATGGGGACATCGCTGCTTTTTGTAATTTTTATCATTTTGATTGCGCTGGTTTTTGATTTCACGAACGGCATGCATGATGCCGCCAACTCCATTGCAACCGTCGTTTCCACGCGCGTGCTGACCCCGCGCCAAGCTGTCATCTGGGCGGCGTTTTTTAATTTTGTCGCCTTCATAGTTTTCGGTACCGCGGTGGCAAACACCATCGGCAAAGGTCTCATCAAGATCGAGGATGTTACTGTTGGCGTCATTTTTGCCGGACTGCTCGGCGCTATCTTATGGAATCTCTTTACTTGGTATTGCGGCCTGCCCACCAGCTCTTCGCACGCCCTGATCGGCGGCTATGCCGGCGCAGCGATCGCGAACGCCGGCTTAGGCGTGATCATTCCGTCAGGCTGGACCATGACATTGGCGTTCATCGTGTTAGCACCGGTCATCGGTTTGGTTCTCGGTCTTGTTTTTTACACGATAGCCATGTGGTTGATCTATTACAGCAAATCATCTCCAAAAGCGGTAACAACGTGGTCACGGCGCGCACAACTCGTCTCGGCGGCATTTTACAGCCTGGCTCATGGCAGCAATGACGCGCAAAAAACCATGGGCATCATCACCGCTCTCCTGGTCTCGGCCGGACTGCTGCACAGTTTCAAGATTCCGCTCTGGGTGGTGCTTGCAGCACAAACAGCCATCGGTCTTGGAACATTATCCGGCGGCTGGAGGATCGTTAAAACCATGGGGCAGAAGATCACCAAGCTGCGGCCGATCGACGGCGTTTGCGCCGAGACCGCAAGCGCCATCAGCATCTTCATCGCTACGTTCTTAGGAATGCCGGTTTCCACCACTCATGTCATCACCGGTGCCATTTCTGGCGTAGGTGCCGCAAAAAGAGTATCAGCCGTGCGTTGGAACGTCACCTTCAAAATGGTCTGGGTATGGCTGTTCACTATCCCCGGTGCGGCGATGATCGCCGCATTAGGTTTCCTTTTGCTGAAACCGGTGATGTGATCGGCTATGGCAAGATTGCGGATTCATCTTAATGGCCGTTTTGACTTTCTGAAAGCCATGAGAGAAAGAACAAAGATCGCAATAAAGAAGATCAGTCCATAGGCACACGTGGAAAGGCCAAGTGTTCCCGTGATCCTCGAGGCCAGCAATTCCTGCGCCACGAAGCTTCCGGAAAAAATAACACCGAGCGCCGAAATGGCAACGTTCATTTTCAACATAAGGGTCGCGGGCATTTTTTTAAAGACAGCAAGAAACGATGCGACGAACATCGCAAGATACATCACAAAGCCATACCAGCAAGCGGGATATCCCAAAAAGTAAGGGCATGGTTCACTGAATGCGCACGTACCCGAAAAAAACTTCACAGCGCTCATGTATCCCGAAAAGCAGAAGCCTGCGAGAGAGAGGATAAAAACGGTTCGAGTCCAAGTTTTCATAAATGTCCTTTTTATTATTCTATCATATTGAGGATCGATCACGATGAACCATCAACCGCCAGACGGTATTTTTGACTTCCCGCAAAGCAGGACTATGATGAATCGCAGAAACACATTCACAACCACGGCAACAGCCAATGGAGGTGTGTCATGCTACGAAAGATGCTGGTCTTCTCTTGGTGCGCCTTCCTCTGCGGAACGCTATCTTCTGCACTATCCAAAACAACGCAACCATCCGAAACAAAGTTCGTTCAGAATGAGATTGCACGAGGAAGCAACCTGCTGGCGAACAATGATATCGGGAAGATCCTCGATGACCCCTATCTTGCATCTGCGATGTATTATTCGAATTCGTTTTTCTCGAAGATCCGGCGAAGGACGAACATTCGCGACCAGGATAAGGTGATCATCGATCTTGCACCCCTCATCACATCCACGGCACGGGAAAGATACATCGCAGAGCTTCGTGCTTTCCCGGAAAATGCTCCGACAAGGAATCTTGTCCTGCCGGTCGATCGCTACAAAAAAATCACCGGAAACTGCAGGTCGTGTCACCCCGACGCCGTTGATCTGTTCACCGAAGAAGGCTCGACGGTAAGATCCATGTCTTCGGGTATTGTCGTTCTCGCAGAAGGAGGATGGCACCCCGATCAACCGCTCGCCGCATCGTCGCCCAGGGGAGGAAACGAGATCATCATCTTCGATCCTTCGACAGACCGGTTTTATCGGTATTGCCATCTTGGGTCGATATCGGTAACCGTCAGGAACACCGTTCGACCCGGACAGGCGATCGGCACCGTTGGCCATACTGGTATCAACGCATCGCTCCCCAACCATGGACAGCATCTCCATCTGGAGATCAACCAATATGACCGGAAAACGGGAACAAACCGCTCCATTCCGCGACGCGAGCTGGTCCGTGAACTTGGACAAATTCGGAAAAAGTAAAATTGAGCCTCGCCCGAGAACTTCGAGCGAGGCTTTCTTTTATACTTTTAATTATTGACCGTGAGTCACGGTGCGATTCTGATGCCTGAAATGAAAGTCGAACCGTAATAATCCAAGATTACTTGACAATACATAAATGATATGCTAATATAATAAAAGCTGATTTTATTCACACATCGGCTAGAAAGAGAGGTTTCTCGATGAGAACCTTCCTGCGTGATATTGGACTGATTCACGACCACCGCGAGTATGAGGTAAGTGGAACCATAGGTTTTATTTACTCCATGTATGAGAAAGAGCCACCGGCTCCTTCAGAATTACGCCAAGCGATCCTGAAAACTGATGTTCGTTTCCCCTGGAGGGACGATCCCCGTCCGAACGAGGAATACAAGAGCATCAAGTACCTCTCCGATGGAGAGGTATCCCTGACCGGCTGGGGCGGCAAAGAGATCTGCTGCTTCCACCTTTATCCTGCGCGAGAATGGGTTCGGAAAGGGCAGGTCTACGGATATAAACAGTATCTCGCAAAACTCGCGGAAGAGCTTGCGAAGCTGGATATCCCCTGCATCCAGAACGTTCAATGCACCTTTAAGGTCCGTAGCACCATGGACTTCAAGAGCGGAACTCCCAATTCATAATTTTCTAGCAGATTCTGCCACAAGAGAGCCAAGCGCAAGCGCGGCTCTCTTTTTTTATTCCAAATTATACGATTCCCTTGTTTCTAAGAGCCTGTTCAAAATCTAATACCGAGGTAAAATCTCAAAATCTCGAGCAAAAATCGCGCTTGGCGAGGAGCCATACTTGGGGTCTGGCGACAAGCCGTAAGCGGTTTGTGGTTCGACAGGCTCACCATCCCGAGAAGGTCGAGTGACAGCCGAGATTTTGAGATTTGGGCCGGCAAGCATGGTATTTCTTTAAGATATTTGCGATTAGATTTTGAACAGGCTCTAAAATGTTATACTGCTAGCATAATGCAAGATTCGATTCCGAACCAAAAAAGAAACGTTTTCGCGTGGCTCCGGAATTGGTACGGCCGCTTCGAACGGCCCATCTCTTCCATCTCGCTTGTCGGCGGATTCATCTTTGACGCGCTCACCCTTCGTCGCGTCGATCTTTTCTGGGATAACGTCTGGGTTGTGGGACATCTTACGATCGTCACCGTCTGCGCCATCTGGATCAATCTTCTCGACAACACAGCGAATGAGCACGGCGTGCGCCCCGAAGAAGATCCCCAGAAACTGCACTTCTGGCTCGTCAACGTGATGCAGTTCTTTTTCGGCGGTATCCTGTCAACCTATCTTGTCTTCTATTTCCGAAGCGGCACACTCGCCGCAAGCTGGCCGTTTCTCCTGATCCTTGCCGCCGCATTCATCGCGAACGAGTCGCTCAAGCGGCACTATGCGCGGCTCGTATTTCAGATCTCGCTCTTGTTCCTCGCCTTCTATGCGCTCGCCATCTATCTTATGCCGATCTTCCTGCATGAAATAAGCACGAAGGTCTTTTTGATAAGCGGCGGCGTGAGCCTTGCCGCAATCATGATCGTGATCACGATCCTTGCCTTGTTTTCGCATGAGCGATTCACGAAACAGAACGGTTGGTCCGTCACAGCTGCCATTGTGATCATTCTTACAACTATGAACGGGCTTTATTTCTTCCGCCTCATCCCGCCTCTTCCTCTTTCTCTTATGGACGGCGGTATCGATCAAGTGCTCATCGTAAACGGACCGGGGCAATACACGGTACGGCATGACGTACAAAATAAAAATGATCCCCTGTTTGCCATTCAGGACTTCTTTAACTGGAGCCAAACCGTGCATATCATGCCGGGCGATCCGCTCTTTGCGTATACCACCATATTTTCGCCAACCGCACTGAACGTCCAGATCATCCATGAATGGCAATATTACGATACGGCGCAGAACGCGTGGATCACGCGCGGACGCATCGTCCTTCCGGTCACAGGCGGCGCCGACAATGGCTGGCACACCTTTTCCGAAGTCTCCGGGATCACGGCCGGATCATGGCGCGTGAATGTGCTCACTTCCACGGGAGAAGTCATCAGCCGCCTGAGATTCAACGTCGTCACGCAAAACACGGAACCGGAGCTTGCGACAGAGGAAATCAACTAGTGCCGCCTCGTCCTTGACGCACGATGATCAAAAACAACAAAACCATGAGCTCTTGGAGGAAAAATGAAGATAGCGCTGATATTCAATCTTTTTCAGAACGTACAAAATTAATGAATTGACAAAGTTTTTATAAAATATCATTATTATCCACAGTAAGATTGGGTGCGGGAACTTTTATCCCGAGCCCGAAAGGAGCAGAATATGCTGGTGAAAATCCGGAATTTCCTCAGTGGGAAGATCGGACCGACCAAAGCGCCATCTTCTTTAGTGGTTCTGCTCATTGACATGCAGGATCGCTTTTTCAACCTTCTCGAACAGGATACCCGGGATGAGCTTGTTGCTCAACAAATAAGAGTGATCCGGACCTGCGCGCAACAGGATATTCCACTTGTCGTCATCGAATATCAAGGATTTGGGACGACGATCGAAAGTCTCGCATGCGAAATTACCCAAGTTCCGCGAACTCTTACGATAACAAAAAAAGGTAGCGATGGATTCATCGGAACCAAACTGCATAAAGCCTTGCGGAGACTTGGCGCCAAGAAGCTTGCATTGATGGGCATGAACGCAAGTTGTTGCGTGAGAGATACCGCAGAATCAGCGGTTTCCCGAAAGTATGAGATCCTTACTGCCGATGATGTTATCGCCGATGAAGCGGGAGGCAAAGGGCGGAAAAAGAGCAGGCAGTGGTACGAGGCGAACGGCCTGTTCTTGAAATCGCTGATCATTTAAAACCCAAACGGACATTCACGACCCCGGCCAGCCTCCATGCTGCGTTCCGGGGTCTCTCTTTATACCGTTGAATTAATAGTACATAAATCCCTGATACAGCAGGATCAAACCAAGAATGAAAACGACGCATCCGGCATACATCAGCATATTTTCTTGAACACACTTCTTATAGAATGCTGCGGCGGCTCGCGAAAACAAAAGGATAAAGACTCCTTTTATGAGAGCCAACCAACCTATGACCGTGATGAGCAACGGCACCCAACCGGAGGTCCATGTGTTGTTGAGCACGATAAACACGGCGCCGATGATAAGCGCGATAAGACCCCAAAACCATAAAACGCCGGGGTTGCGGGTTATTTCCTCCACAGCCGCAACGATCGTTTTCTTATTAACCACCATTGATATCCCGACGACCGCAAAAAAGATGCCCAAGACCTGAGCGAGAACAATAGTAATGTTCATATGGTTACAAAAACTTAGTCGTTAATTTATAGCTTCACGCGCAATGCAAATACGACCTTTCCATAATTATAGCACCTCGAGACGATTCCCTCCTTGTTGACATCAACGACCCCGAAGAATCGAAACACACCCCAAGGTTGCCCCTTGTTTAAAAATAACAATGTGACGTATTATAAAGACAGGAGAAATTTTATGACTTGCGAAAATTGTTCTTTGAGAAGGAGTTGTGATCCCGAATTGTGCGCCAATGAACTACTGGCGGAAGCGCATCGCCTACCCAACGGCCAGAAGGACGAGTGGAATCGCCGTCGGCAGGCGACCTTCGAGGAAGAGATGGAGCTGGGGCTTGCATGTATCCCCCATCAGCTGCAGGAAAGAGTCCTGCCGCTCTTTCACGTCTGACTGTCACGCCATAAAACTTGCCCGACCGAAACGACACGAGAAATATGAATCATGTCATTTCGGTCGGGCTCAAACTTGAGATCGTTATCTTTATAATAAGCTCAAGCTTGATCACGTCAGCAAAACCCCTCGACGGTTATCGAGGGGTGGGAAGGAAGTTGATAAGCATAGGCTGATCTTCAACTTCAAGAGAAAACCAAGCACGGCAATCTTCGCAGTACATGAGTTCGTGGCCCTGGCGAACTCTTCCGTTATGATCGAAAAATAAATGAGCGAATTGTGCCGGGACCTCAATGAACCCACCGCAATTTCCGTCGCAAGGAAAATATCTGATGACATCAGCATCCATTTCGCCCGCCTCCGCACGGTGTCTTATTTCTTTCTACGCTTTTCACCTAGCAAGGTCAAGACGATCCCCGTCCGGCTGTTTATGTTATCCAGCGGAAAAATGCAATTTTTACTATAAAATTAAAATATCCTTCGTGATATAATTCACTTTATAAGCATGCAGGATCAAAGGGACGAAAAAGAACAATAAAAGGTCAGTTTTCTCGGAAAATAAAATAATCATCGGCATGCTCTCTGTACTATGTCTAAAAAAATAAAAATAATGATCGGGGTCATCATGGCGATTGTGGTGATCGGCATCGTCTGGTGGATGATAAAAAACAGTCAGAACACGAGCCAGTCCAATATAAACGGAACGGCAGCGACAGCTAATGAAAGCTCAACGGAAAATACCATCGTATCGACCGGAACCTCGGACAACGATCTTGATCAGGACATGAACAATATCAGCGCACAGCTGAACGGACTTTCATCGGATACCGCGAATGTCGACGCGAGCATGGCAAGCAGCAGCCAGTCGGGACAGTAAAGTAGCCACTCATCATCACCAACATGAACTATAAAAAAATAAACGCGGCGGTGATTTCGGCCATTGTCGGAATCACCCTGCTCTCAGTGAGCGCGATGCCGGCCTTCGCCCAGGGAACGGCATCGACTTCAGCAACGAATCTGCGGATGCGCGCGCAAAAAAATGCAGCGAACACCGTAGCGCGAGTCACACAAACAGTGAACCGCGCCATCACTGAAATAACAAACCGGGTCAATGCCCTCACGTCGCTCGAAACGCGTGTGAATGCCATACAAAAATTGTCGAGCGGCGAAAAGAACTCCCTTTCCTCCCAGATCCAGACGCAGATCACCACCATGAAGAACCTTCAGGCGCAGATCACGGCGGACGGGAACGGTAACAGTACCAGTACCAGCAGCCTCAAGACCGACATGCAATCAATCACGAAAGCCTACCGTATTTATGCATTGATCATTCCGCAGGGAACGATCGCGGCGGCGGGAGATCGCGCAACGGCAATTGCGAGCGCAATAACGACGCTCTCCGGTTCATTGCAGACCAGGATCACCCAGGCGCAGGCTGCTGGCGCTACAATGACATCTTCGATCTCCGCGCTTGCCGATCTTAAGGCAAAAGCCGCCGACGCAGATGCTCAAGCGCAAGCTGCAATAGACAAGGTCGCGTCGCTCGTACCGGACAATGGCAATGCCACCGTCCTGCAGGCAAACAATGCGGCATTGAAAGCCGCTCGAACGGATATCCAAACCGCCCAAAAAGATCTTGTGACCGCGAGACAGGACGCACAGTCGATCATTCAGGCGATCAAAGCAGCGGAAAAGACACAAGCAGCGACGTCAACCGCGAGCAACCCATAAGCCGTACCGGAGATCAATGCCATAAAGAATGCGACCCGTTAATCACGGGTCGCATGAAAGATCAAGATCGAAAAGCTTCCGAATCCTTTTGGGGAGCTTTTGCGGTGGCTTTCCCTCCCACGTCATTGCGGCTACGGACGGAGAGATTGGATGTCGCGACCACCACAGGCCAAGCCGCACATCGTAGAAAGCGCGCTGAAGGCGATATTTTTCAACGGAAGACACCGCCACTAAATGTTCAAGATTACTGCCATCCGAGAAGACTCTCTCAAGCTTACAGCGGCACGTCGCTTTCATGTCCGGCGGAAGCGGTTTCTCCAGATATGACATAGATGCATCCCTCCTGCATGAAAAGATATCATAGAATTCGTATTTCATACATAGCCGGAGCGACGGAGAAGAAATCCCCGCAAATATAGAAAGACCCCGCAGACTGCAGCGGGGTCTTGTTGTGTGCGCTTACTACGCACGATGGACGATCTTGTCCCGGCCGGTCGCCCGCGGCGGATTGATACAAACCCCAACCACGAAGATCAAAGCTCCGACCATAAAACCGACGTAACGTTGAAGAACAACGCCGGAGACAAGCATGGTCACTACGCCAAAAAAGATCAGCAACGAAGAACTGGTATATCTCGCCGAAACACTCATGCAAACCTCCGAAAGTTACCTGATCATGATGACATACGAATAATCCTGAAGTCAATCTATTTTAAATTCCCTATCGCTACACGATGATAAGTTTTCTTCCCCTTGCGAAGAAGGAATGCATTGCCGCCGGAAAGTGCAGAAACCATCACCGCAGGATCCGAAATAAGTTGGTCATCGACGGAAACGCCTCCAGCCTTTACGAGCTTCGTTGCATCGCCTTTTGATGAAGCAAGCTTGACGCGAACAAGAAGATCAACGATCTTCATGGTTCGCGCTTCTTCGTTTGAAAGCTCGGTCGTGGGAACATGCGATGAATCCCCTTTGCCCCCAAAGAGGCTGCGGGATGTTGCGCGCGCGCGCTCAGCCTCCTCAGCGCCATGCGTGATGCGCGTCGCCTCGAATGCGAGCACTTCTTTCGCGTTACGGAGCGATGCTCCGCCTTCGGCGCAAAGCGACATGATCTCGTCGAGCGGCAAAAAGGTGAATATCTTCAAAAATCGCTCGACATCACGATCGTCGGTGTTGATCCAGTATTGATAGAACTCATACGGCGATGTTTTTGCGGGATCGAGCCACACGGCACCTGACTCGCTTTTACCCATCTTCTGTCCCGTTGCGGTCGTAAGAAGCGGAAACGTCAAAAGATATACCTGGTCCTGCCGCATCCGGCGGATAAGATCGCTTCCCGCCAGCATATTGCCCCACTGATCGTCGCCGCCCATCTGGAGCGTACAATTGTGGCGATCGTAGAGCGTCAGAAAATCGTAAGCCTGAAGCAGTTGGTAGTTGAACTCGAGAAAACTTAATCCTTCTTCGCGCTCAAGGCGTATACGATATGCCTCCGCCTTGATCATTTCATTCACCCGGAAATATTTGCCGATATCGCGAAGAAAATCGATATAGCCCAGCGAAAGTAGCCAATCGGCATTGTTCAGGAACATTCCGGCTCCTTCGCCGAACTTCAGATAACGCTTCAATTGAGCGAGAATATGCTCGCCGTTCTCCGTAATCGCTTCCTGCGAAAGCATTTTTCGCATCTCGGTCTTGCCGGACGGATCGCCGATCATTGCAGTCCCGCCGCCAATGAGCGCGATCGGCGTATGTCCCGCTCTCTGCAGGTGCGCCATGGCCATGATCGGCGTCAGACTCCCGACATGGAGCGAATCCGCGGTCGGATCAAATCCAAGATAAAATGTCACCTTTTCACTTGAAAGCTTGTCACGGAGCGTGCTCTTGGGAGGATCCTTCGGATGTTCGGCATCCTCACCGAGGCCTGTCTCCTGCTTGATGAAACCCCTCTGCATCAATTCGTCGTAGACGTTCATGATTTTCATTTTTCTATTCGGTTGCAGAACCTATCTCAAAAGCCTCTTTGTCATTCCGGGCTTTGCGAGGAATCCTACATGAATAACTTAGAGATAATCGGATTCCTCGACAAGCTCGGAATGACAGAAGAAAAAAGGCTTTTGAGATAGGTTCTAAATCAATAATATCAAATCCACGGATCTCTGCCAGTGCCGCTCGCCTCTTGCCATACAAGACTAAAACATGCAGAACAGTTCCCCTCTGGCCTGAAAGACGCTCTTTGGAGTAGAGTATAATCATCCATGCGTAATCGTTTGCGGATAATATCGAAAAATCATTCGAACCATAACGCCATGAAAAGTCGCTTCTCGCCGCTCGCGGCGCTTCTTATCTTTGCCTTTGTTGCCCTTGCGCTACCGCAAGATTTCACCATATCCCGAGCAACGGCGGCTACGGCAACATCAACTGATTCCCTCCAGGCCCAGATCGATGCGAACAACCAGCAGATCGCGACCCTCAACCAGCAGATCGCGACTTACGAAGCAGACCTCCAGAAGGTCGGCGCGGACAAGAAAACGCTTAATGCGGCCATCAGCGCCCTCGATCTTCAGCGCAATGAGATCCAGGCGCAGGTCGCCGTCACCCAGCACCAGATCAACGCCACACAATTGCAGATCCAGCAGTTGGGAGGGGAAATAAGCGTTACCCAAGAAACGATCTCAACGGACCAGGCGGCGCTCG
>Ga0224529_1000205_pt1 | contig 47064 bp, 31 predicted proteins | sample CBST50metaG_FD_179893 | JGI IMG/M metagenome (GOLD analysis project Ga0224529, IMG submission 179893) | Peat soil microbial communities from Stordalen Mire, Sweden - C.B.S.T50 | ecosystem: Environmental > Terrestrial > Soil > Wetlands > Peat | place: Sweden: Norrbotten County, Stordalen Mire...
ACAGAGTTCAGTCCGAGGGCGGAACGCAACTCGGAGTGTTCGCTCAAACGGACCTCGGCCTCGCGAAAAGTCCAGTCCTCATACCGCATCAGACAAAGCACGGCCAGCAACTGCGGCTGCGTGAACTGCCGCTTGCTGAACTTCGTGCGTTGCGCGGGCAAAACCGCCTGACTGACTTCCAGAGCCAGACAGCCTCTAGAACGCTGAAGGCGCTGTTTCTTGAAGGGTGCCTCCTCACAATCAAAGCCCGCTGGCGCTCTCATCCTTTCTCAGCGAGCAGATCTCTCACAAGCTGCGGATCGCGGAAGGACTCCGTGCCTCCGGGTCTCAGTGTTGAGAGAGCCGCGGTGCGATTGCCAAAGGCAGCGCAGGCATCGGGAGTTTCGCCCCGCACATATGCCGCGAGGAACCCGGCATCGAAACTATCGCCGGCGCCGATCGTATCGATGGGCGCGACGGACTGGCCCGGCACCTCCCACTTCTTATCTCCCATCTGCACCAGGGCACCGCGCTTGCCGCACTTGATCGCGACGATAGGGATTCGTTGTGCGAGCGAGGCCAAAGCGCTTTCGGCGTCGGGTTTGCCGGTAATCCGGCAAGCCTCGTCATCGTTGGGCAGGAAGATGTCGACAAGGCCAAGTAACTCGTCGAGACCGCTCTCCCAGCGATCTTCAGGGTCGTCGTTAGTGTCCAGAGAGATCGTCATGCCCGCCGCCTTAAATTGCTTGAAGATGCGCGGCAAATCAGGCTGAAGCGCCTGGTGGAGAAACAGAGACGAGAGATGGAAGTGGCGTCCGGAAGCCAGATAGTCCATGTCAAGATCGGAAGCCGACATCTCGAACATCGTTCCCGGATAGGTGAGAATGTGACGCTTCGCCCCATGGTGCAACAGAATTGTTACCCCGGTGGATGTTGCGCTCGCAACGCGCCTGACCTTGCTGAGATCGACATTCCTTTCCGCGAGCCGGGCTAGAGCGATGCTGCCCAGGGGATCCTCTCCCAGGAGGGTGATGAAGCCCACCGAGATACCGAGCGCAGCGAGATTGTGCGCAAGGATAGCGGAGGAGCTACCCAAAGTCAGCCGGAAATCATTGCCCAGCAGCTCACGCTCCAGCGGCATTTCCTCTGGCAGGCCATAAAGAATCAGATCGAGATTGATCTCGCCGGCAATCGTAATATCGAAACGTTTCTTCATTTGTTTCTCACGCTTGGATTTGCTGATGCTGTTGTTAGCGCAGATTTTCATCCGCGGCATCTTCACATCGAAGCCGCAGATGAAACTTAGCCACAAGATTAATTCGACTGATATCTCACATTCTTGGCAGGATCGAACAGGGTTGGCAGATGGCCAGTCACACGCACGATGCACGATTTCTCGCTGTGAGAATTGTCCAGTCCGGCAGCGGTTACGTGGATCTCGTAATCGCCCGGCTCAGTCCAAGCATGAATGACTTGGGCCCCATCAATATGTGTGCCGTCTCCGAAGCTCCAATGGAAGTCAAGAGCCGGGCGCGTCTCTTCGGTTCGCGCCGAGAAAGCAAGGTTCGCTCCGGTTGCTCCGCCTTGCGCGCAGTCCGCTACAACTGCAGGTGCATCGCTGCTGGCCTGCCGATCAAGCACCTTCAATACTGTGACCGAGTGAGCCGGTTGATCGATGGTCACCGACCCGGAAGTTGAATCCAAGACCGAGTGTTCCAGGACTTCTGTGATGGCAAACTGGCCTGTCTCCGCGAGCCCCAGGTCTGCAAGGCGAATCGTTTTCGAGTGAGATTTCTCCGTCCAGTTGAAGATGGTCACAATGCTCTGACGCTGGGACTCCTTCAGATAGAAGATGCTCGGCAATTGATCGGCCGCTGAATAGCTCATCAGGTCCACCGGCACAGAAGCCTTGCCGAGCCGCACCATGTTGATCAGATCCGGGTTCTCAATCAAGACCACGCGATCCGGGGAGTTCTGGAGCGAAGGCAGATCGTCGCCTATCTCAAGCATTCCGCCTGAAACGGCCGCCAATGCAATGGAAACCTTGGCTTCGTTGAGGGTCAGCGGCGCAGTTCCTTCATGCCACGACTGATCCGTGGCACGCTGCGTCGACACGGTGAACGCGTCCGGGTCGGCCACAAAGTAGTTACGGTTCATGAAGTAACGCGCGGCGATTCCAGTAACCGCGTCGTGGCTCGACTCAAAGCTGTGACCGGTATCCTGGGAAATGCGTCCATAGTCGACGTAGCCAACGGGATTCAGCATCACGCTGCCATCCTTGTCGAGCAGAACATCGTCGCCCACTGCCTTGCGAATCGTGTCCAGTCCGATGCGCTGCGCTTCCATTGCTGTGGTATGCGGCTTGTAGTAATAGCCCTCGATGGCGCTATCGTCCATGAAGTCCATCTTGATGTAGCGGATTCCCCACTCGTGGACAAGCTTTCTGTATGTCTCGCGCAGATATTGCTGTGCGGCGGGATGGGTCACATCGAGTATGTACAACGGGTCCGTCCCGTCTTCCACGAAGCGAGCATGAATCGGCTGGCCCTGCGCATTCTTCACCAGCCAGTCGGGATGTTGGAGGAATATCGACGAGCGCTCGGAGACTTCGAAGGGAGCCGTCCAGATGCCGGGCGTCAAACCGAGTCCGCGAATCTTCGATTCCAGGCCGGTCATGCCATTGGGAAACACATGGGCATCCGGTGTCGTGTAGTCCCCGCGCGCGAATTGATAGCCTTCGTCGATATGAAACATGTCATAACCGAAACGCTTGAGATGTTCCGCTTCCCACTGAGCATTGGTAAGCGCGGCCCCTTCGTTGAGGCCAAAGTAGAACGATGTCCAACTCCACCATCCCATCAACGGCGGAGCGGAGACTCTGGCGTGGTGGATCTTGCCAACCAGCGAGCCATAGGTCTCCAACTGCCGGTGATAATCCGCGCCAACGCTCATGGCCAGAGTCTCCGACGTCAGCTCGCCGCCAGGCGCGACCGGCAGGCTCAGCTCCACCTGGTCAACAGGTGAAGACTTCTCCAGGGAGTTCTCCAATTCCATTTCTGTTGTGCCGGTCGAGTCAACTTCGTATCGCGCGATATGACTGGCGGCTCCGGCGCCGCCCACATGCAAGCGCAGTATGGTAAGAAACCGCTCTGACGTCAAGGTTCCCAGGAAGAGACTTTGTCGGCTGTCGAGGTTGTAAATCAGTTGGCTACCGACAGCTCGATGCATCTGGTGATTCGCGTCCGCCAAATCGTGAATCTGCATGGCCGGGCGATCTTCGCTGAAGCTGTCGGAGAGCACGCGATCGGCCGCTTCCGGCCCGCCCAGGGCTGCGATTCCGTCGCCAGAAGCGTCGACAGCACGAATGTTCTGGACGTTGACGGGATTGTCGGTATGGTTTTGCACCGTTACCTGCAGATCGGCGAACGGCTCGGCCTTATAGGAGCGGAGTTGGTACTGGAGATCGGGCTTGCCTGCAAGACCCGAGAACTGGACCGTCCATTGTTCGGCCGCCCCCAGGTAGCCATCGGCGTTCGATTTCTCGACCGCATGATGCGGGTACTCGTCTGAACGCACCCACTTGTTGTCGATCTCCGCCGCAACACCCGAAGCCAAAACCGGCCTTCCGTCAGCGGTCGCTGCAACGGAGTAGTGCCCGCGGGCATCCACCGATACTGCCAATCCCTTTTGCTGCGCGGACATGCTTATTGCGCATCCCGCCAAGCCGGCAAACATGGCGCAAAGAATGGCTTTATTCGTCTTCCCAAAATGGTCGCTCACGGTTCCTCTCGATCATCTACACCAATGTTTCGTTTTGTTACAGTTATGAGCGAGAGGCTAGAACAACGAACCGCTCATGTCAAGAGAATAAGGCAACGGAACGATTACAGAACAAAATGTAAGTATATGATAATCTTTCGAAACACGGGAACGCGCCGCATCGGCCGTTCCCGGAAGCGATACCCATTCAGTCAAGAATGCCGGCTATGGTGATCACGGGAATAAATGTGACTGTCCGGCGGCGGTGGATATGCGGAGTCGGGGCGATGGCTGGCGTCGCGGCCGCACAAGCCCACGCTTTCACGAGCGGCGAGGAGCAGAAATGGACGTGTTCGAGAGTACAGGTGCTATCGAAGACATTGCGCTCAGCACAGATCCGGGCAATGCATTCTGGCGATCGACCCCTGCTGTTCACGCCGAGAGAGATTCCGAGGGCGCCGCGATGCCGCTCTATCGCGCAGAGATCCGCTCTCGCTGGACTAAGCGGAGTCTATATTTCTTGTTCATCTGTCCCTTTGATCAGTTAAGTCTCAACCCGTCTCCCAATACATCCTCCGAGACATTTCGGCTCTGGGAGTGGGACGTTGCCGAGGTGTTCATTGGTTCTGACTTCCAGAATATCCAGAGGTACAAGGAATTTGAGGTCTCGCCGCAGGGCGAGTGGGTCGATTTGGATATCGATCTAGCCAATCCGCACCACGAGAGGGGATGGATATGGAACTCAGGCTTCAGCGTCGATGCGCGCATCGAATCGGCGGTTAAAGTCTGGTACGGAGCCATGCGCATCCCTTTTGCGGCCCTCGATTCACGCATACCCGCAGCAGGCGCAACCTATCGCATCAACTTGTTCTGGAGTCAGCGGATGGGCGCAAAGGTAGCGTGGCAACCCACGATGTCTCAAACCTTCCATGTTCCCGAACGATTCGGTCTGCTGCGGCTGGCGGGAAGTGCAGGTTGAGTTGGCTCATGAGTCTGAACCACGCTAGGCCTAGGACGCGGCAAGATCGGTCAACGTACGGCCAAGAGAAAGGAAGTGACTTTGATGCGGCGTAGAGACTTTCTCAAGAGCGGTGTTGCCGTTGCAGGAGCTCTGCAGGTTGGGTCCGGCACAGCAAACGCCATGGTACGCGCACACAATTGGGATCACTACAATTTCGGCTCTGGGCCTGAGGTCAGGGATCGTCTCAATCAAGGACCATTTCCCCAATATCCGCCGGATGCCGCGATCCCCGGCGACGAAGTCGTGATGACCACAATGCCGTCGGAAGACGCGGTGCCGAACTTTGGCAGGGGGCTCATCACCTACATCACTGCCGATATGGGGACAGAGGAGATCAAATCCGACAACGTCTTTCGGGAGATCGAAGAACTGGCTCGATTCCCGTTGGGACAGCAGCTCTATATTCGCCCGACATGGCGGGAGGTGCAGTCCCGACGAGGGCGGCTTGACCTGCCCGATTACGTGAAGCAGGTGCTCGATCTGTCGCGAAAGAGCGGCAAGCGCGTCGGCTTGCGCGTACAAATGAGCGCACCGGACTATACGCATGCACCAGCGCTGCCCGACTTCGTTCTGCAAAAGGTTCCGAAAGTCGATCTGATTTTGAGCGGTAAAGAGGACCAGGCGTCGGCCGAAAAATATCTCCGAAACCCACACGCACGTTACCAACCGCGCTTTGACGATCCATTCTTCCAGGATGCATTCAATGAGTTGGTGGGTCTTCTGGCTGCGGAATTTGACGGAAGCCCCAACATCGAATTCATCGATACGTTCATGTACGGCTTTTGGGGCGAGGGCCACACTTGGCCCTTCAGCAACAATCCGTTCCCCGACTATGCAACCGCGGAGCGCACCTGGATCAGAATGCTCGAGGTGCAACTGGAGCATTTCAAGCGAACGCCCCTATTGACGAACACGCAACCCGACTTCAGCCGGGTTGGAAACTCCGAACTCCTGGACCGCGCAGTTCGCAGCAACAACTGGATTCGCAGCGACACGATCTTCATCGAGAACGAACAGATAGAAGCACTCAGCAATCGGCCGCCCTGGATTGCCGCGCTTCTCGAACAGGGGCTTCCCGGCGAGGCGCCGGAAGTCAGCAAAGACCCCGAGGGCGTTTCGCCGACCGAGAACATGATCGCTCACGTCATGGACATCGGGGCGAACTACTGGTCGCTGTGGAATTTTCACCAGATCAGCGCCCGAAACCTTGGCCTCTATTATCAGGCGTACAAGCCGTGGTTTGATCGAATCAACCGCCGCATCGGTTACAGCGTGAGGCCCTCATTTCTTTGGAGCTATGAGGACACGGGATATCTCGGACTGATTGTCGGATTTGCCAATGACGGAATCGCCGGCGTGCCTGGTGTGCTGCGTGTCAGCGTGGAAAGCGAGGACGGCAAGCCGCTCCAAAGCGGATGCCTGGATGCGGGATATCCGCTTCCCGGAAAAATCAGGCAGGCGCAGTTTGTCCTTCCGCGAGGAACTAGGTTGCAGGGGCTCAAACTCAGAGCGGAGATCGAGGTGAAAGGGATGCGCTATCCAGTGCGCTGGGGCTGCCGCCAGAAGCTGAACGACGACGGATCGCTTACCCTGCGCTCGAATCTTCGCGAACAAGCGTAAGCAGAACGGACGATGCCGAAATTCCGGAGCGAAGCAGCCGTCTAATCAACTGAACAAAAACACCTCGGTTTACGAATTGAACTTGACAACGGGATTAATGGCTATTAAAAGTTAGAGATCGCAAGTACAAGCAGATTTCATCTAGTTTCGTTTTATCGGAGGCTTCCAGATGAAAACGTGTCGCGGAGCGATGATTCACGGAGCATTGTTGGGGGTTTTGTTTGCCGCAATCCCCGCATGGGCGCAATCCATCAATCAGTCGCAGTTGCGTGGCACGATCACGGACTCCAGCGGGGCAGTCATTGCAGGGGCGAATGTCGCCATCATCGATATCGGGACGAACATCGCCCAATCCACGGTTTCGAACAGCCGCGGCGGTTATGCCTTCACTGCGCTCAGGCCGTCGAATTACAAGCTGCTGGTGAAGGCGGCGACGTTTGGTACGGTCGAAAAGAACGGCATCACCCTGACGGTGAATCAGGAGACCACGCTCGACGTGATGCTGGCTCCGGCGAGTCAGACGACCAGTGTGACTGTTGAATCGATTCCGCCACTGCTCGATTCCGATTCGCCCACACTCGGAACCGATATACCGAGCCAGTATCTGACGCAGATGCCGCTTGAAAACCGCGACCCTTTCGGGATTGCATTCCTGGCCGCGGGCGTGACGGAAGCTGCCGGATCAGGCGTCCAGAATTCCTATCCGGCAGGAACCAACTATGTATCGAACGGGCAGCGGAACGCCACCGCGAACATTTTGCTGGACGGCGTGCTGATTACCGCGCCCGAGCAGGGAGAAGGCGGCAATTCAAACCTTTATTATCAGGCGACCGTTGAAGGCCTTCAGGAAGTCAAGGTCCAAAACAACAGCTTCTCCGCGGAATATGGCGGGGGAACGGTTGTCGATGAGGTGATGAAATCCGGAACCAATCATGTGCATGGCAGTGCCTACTGGTTCAACCAGGATTCCGTGTACGATGCAAGAGATTTCTACAACAGCGGACCGAAGCCGGGACACCTGCAAAATCAGGCTGGGTTCTCAGTGGGAGGTCCGATCAAGAAAAGTAAGACCTTCTTCTTTGCCGACCTGGAATCGGTGAGAGCGAACAATCCCGTCAACATCGTGGCCACGGTTCCCACGGCCGACGAAATCCAGGGAAATTTTTCTCAGGCAATGACCTACGATGAGAATGGCGACCCGACTCTCAATCAGATCTTTGATCCCTTTCTGATCGATCCCGCAACGCAGAACCGCCCGGCTTACGACCAGAACACGATTCCCAAAGGGGAGATCGATTCGGTTGGACAGGCCATTCTGAATCTGTATCCCAAGCCCAACACCGCTGGGGATGCCGTGACCGGGGCCAACAATTACCGTGACGTGGTTTTGAGCACTTCGAATAGCCTGCAGATTGACGCCAAGGTCGACCAGCAGTTCAATCCCAAATCATCCGTATCGGTCCGCTACAGCAGTATCTTCGCAAGTGGCTCGACACCCACGGTGATGGGCGACGGCGAATTCAATGACGGAACGAGATATACGTCAAAGGCTTTCAACGACGGCATCAACTACACCTACGCGCCGACAACCAATACGCTGTGGATTTCAACGTTCGGACTGGATCGCGTCGCCCAGCCGACACAGAACAACAAATACCCCGCTCCTACAACTGTTGGGTTTCCGCCCTATCTTGAGCAGGATGGCATCTCGAGAATGCCGTCGATCATCATGGAAAACTCACCTTGGTCCTCGCTCTTTGATCAGTGCTGCGTCGACACGCACTTTGCGCACACCCTGCTGAACTACGCCTCCTCGTTATCATGGACCCATGGCCAGCACACGCTGAAGTTCGGCGGCCAACAGCAGATTTTTTACAACAACTTTTTCCAACCGAATTATCCCGATGGCTACTTCAGCTTTTCCCAGGATGTGACGGCCCAACAGCCTTACAACGCGACCAATCCCTATGACATTCAAGGCAATGACTTTGCGAGTCTGCTCATTGGCTGGGGAGACCCGAGCGGGAGCGCCATCAACGTAACGCAATCAGTGGCCGACAAATCGCTTCAAACAGGGTTCTATGTACAGGACGATTGGCGAGTCAGCCCCAAGCTTACGGTCAACCTGGGCGTGCGCTACCAATGGGATAGCCCTTACACGGAACGCAACAATAACAGCCAGTTTAGCGACATAACCGGAGACAGCGGCATCACGGTGCCGGACCTGCCCGGGCAGTCGGGAACGTTGAAGGGGACGACGATCTTTGCTTCGTCGGGAAGGCGAAGCATTCCGGCCAACCGAACTGATGTCGGACCTCGACTCGGTTTTGAGTATCTCGTCCATCCAACCACAGTGCTGCGCGGCGGCGCTGGGCTCTACTTCGGATATGGGGTCGCGACGAACTTCCAGTATCCCGGGTCTGCGTACACTTCCAGCCCGGAGGTATTCTTCACGCAAGACGGTGAAGTGACGCGCGATGCGACTCTCGAGGACCCGTTCAATGGCGGCGTTCCCGCGGCGCAGGGAAAGGAATACGGCAAACTCGCGCTTTGGGGACTTTCGAACCAGAACAACCTGGGGACCCAGTCAGCCAAGGACGCCAACATCTACCAGTGGAATCTCGGCATTCAACAAGCGCTTCCCGCAAAGATCGTGGTCAGCCTCAACTACTCCGCGAACCGCAGCACATTTCTGCCCTGGGCAGGAACGGATAATCGCAACTTCATTGCCTCATCGGTGAGAAGACAATATGGCAGCGCCTACTTGAATAACCCGGTCCGGAATCCATTTCAATCATTGTTCACAGGGCCGGGAGCGATCTTCAATGTGCCGGCATCGCAATACTCAAATCCGACGCTGCCGCAAATCAATCTGCTCCGTCCCTATCCGCAGTTTGACGGCGTCTTCGAAGAATATAAAGTCATCGGAGCTTCGTCCTGGTACAACGCACTGCAGGTCGTGTTTCAGAAGCGCGAAGGGAAGTATGTGAACTTCGAGGGGAACTATACGTGGTCGAAGAACACCGACGATTCTTCGGCGGGAAACAACGACTGGGTTGGTAGCTACGGGAATGGCCTTCCGCAGGAACTCGATCACTTGAAGGCCGAGTGGTCCGCAAGCGCGAGTGACGCGACCAACCGGTTCGTGTTGGCCGGGATGTTTCAATTGCCGGTCGGTCGGGAAACCCTGATCGGGGGAAATATGAATCAGGCGCTCGACGCGGTCGTGGGTGGGTGGCAACTGACGACGCTGGTGACGTTCCAGACCGGACAACCAATCGATGTTCATATGAACAGCGGGAGGATTGCGGACGGAAACCAGCGGCCGAACGTCCTGTGCAGCACATACGGATTGACGACTGGAATCAGCATCCACAAGGCGGGCGAGACCGGACTGCCTTATCTCAACTCCAACTGCTTTGCGGACCCTGGCGACCAGCAACCCGGCAACGCGCCGCGCTACATTTCTCAACTGCGCTCCGATGGTATTCATCAGGCTGACGTGTCCCTGGAGAAGGCGCATGATTTTGGCGGAGAGAAGGGAAAGCTGGAATTCCACTTTGATTGCTTCAACTGCACAAATACCGAGCGCTTTGGTTTGCCGGACAGCGGTTATGAAAGCCCGACGTTTGGAGTCATTTCATCCACCGCCGGCGGCGCGCTGCCGCGCAACATGCAGTTGGGCGTCCGCTATCAATTCTGAGGGGTCGCCAAGGAAGCGACACTCTATGCGGTGTGGCGATGCCAGGCCGGGCCGCTTGTAAATGGTGCTGTCCGATTCTCAATGGCAAGTTGCGTAACTGCACCCTGGGGGCTCGATGTACGCATCTTTTTCTATTTCTCTTCGCAGGTCCGTCATGGCTGTCGCGCTTCTGTTGTTGCTCGCGAGCAGCCTCGCCTCTCAACAGCCAAGCGGCCCGCAACAATCAATCGACCCCCAGCGAGCGTGGATGCGACGCGTTCGCATCGCGGCCTATTCGCTTGGTCCCGAGAATGCGAAGCAGATTGTCGAGCAGGCTCAGGCGAGTGGCGTTTACGGAATTGAGGTGGACAATGATATCCCCGGAAGATATGAGAGTCTGCTGGATCCTTCAGAGAAGCTGAAAGCCATTCGTAATGCAGCCGTAGAGGCTCACCGCGCGGGCAACAAGGCATTCGTATACATCGCCGGCACGGAGTGCATTTCAAAAGATGCGGACGGGCCACATACGCTGGCCAAAGATCATCCCGATTGGCTACAAAGAAAGATTGACGGGCAGCCGGCAACCTTCAATTCAGCCGCGGCGTTCTGGATCGCAAAGGGCGAGGAGGACGCATGGGTGTCTCCCTTTGCTGCGGACTGGCGCAAGCTGTACATGCAGCGCGTGCGGCAGATTGCTGCAACCGGCATCGATGGCATTTACGTCGACATACCATACTGGATGACCCACTTCACGGGCTGGGAAGACTCTTGGGCGAGCTTCGATGACTCGACCGTGGAAGCTTTCCGTAAACAGACCGGCCTGGATGCACGCAAGGATGTCAAGTTGGGCGATCCGGACGATCCTGGATTCAGAAAGTGGGTCGCCTTCCGTATCCAGACGATCGACGATTTTCTGTCGGATATCCGCAAGAATGCGATTGCCGGGAACCCGCACATTTCGATTATCCCGGAGATCTATCCCGGCATTGAAGAAGCCGCACCGCGGGTGGGCGCCGATGTGTACCAGATTTATCCGCTAGTGGATGCCATCGCTCATGAGTATGAATTCGGCGAGGGTGAAGATCATACTGCCGCGTCGCGCTCGCCATTCGACTGGTTCATGTATCAGATTGGCATGCGCAGTTTTCGCGCATTTGCCGGGGATAAGCCAACCTGGATACTCAACTACTCGTGGGATGGCGCAAAGAATGTGGCGCCTCGCGACGCGATGCTGAACCTGGCCATGTCGGAGCTGACCGCGGGCGCGAATGTGTGGGACGCGCAGGGACATGTGATGTCCGGGTCGAATGACATGCCCACACGAACGGAGATCTACGGCTGGATTGCGAAACACGAAGATATCTTCGGCGCGCTGCGTACACCCATCGGCGAAACGGGCGTGTATTTCTCCGATTCGACGCGGAACCTCTATGCCACTGAGTTCGTGAACTCCTATCGTGGGGTGCTGCTGCTCTTGCTGCAAAATCACGTGCAGTTCACCATCGTGACTCCGCGGACGCTGAGCCAGTTTCACGGCAAAGTGTTGGTTCTTCCCGACGTGCGCGTGGTGAGCGACCCGGAAGTCGAAGCCCTGAGGCGCTATGCAGCGCACGGTGGAAGAGTCGTCGTGACCGGAACTGCCGATCAGCGGCTCGGCTCTCTCCGTGGCTCGGCAGTATTGCACGACGGTGATGAGGTGAAGTACCTGAATCGCGCGGAGCACGACTTCACCGCTTCGGACCCGACAAGCGAACCTGAGTTACTCAAGGCGATCGGTACGAGCACAGGGCTCGAAGTCAGGGCGTCAAAGAATGTCGTTGTGCATGAAGCGCGGATCGGGAATCGCGTGTACCTGTTCTTCGCAAACTTTGATGGGCTGCAGGCTGGGGTGAAAGCGACACCCGTGGTGCAGCAGGGCATTGAGATTCGCGTGCCCTTGCAGTTTGGTAACAGGTTGCACTGGCTGCCGTTCATGGGAACAGAAACCACAGTGGAAGGCAAAGCTTCGGCTGGAGAACTGCGATTCGTTCTTCCTGACCTGAATCGTGGGGCAGTTGCCTGGTTCGCATCCACACCAAGGTAGTCCCACAACAGTGGAATCACCCCGCGCTCAGCTGTCACATGGTCGACGCAGGACCCGTCGCAGGAAACCATTTCAATGTCTCTGTCGGATAAGGATTCGGCGGTGGGTTGATTGGTTGGAATTCGGAAATCGTCGCGACAGCGACACCGATGGGGCGATCCCACTTATAGCCCGATGTTCAACTATACCGGCATGAATATCTTCAATGCGAAGGTGAGAATCGTCACGGAGATTGGACACGATCGTCTCCGTCTGTCCGCCTTGGCGGTTGGAAACGCTATTCGCATGAACGTTCCCACGTAAGTCAGTATTTCGCGCAAAAGAATGCGGCCAATGGCGACATTTATGGAATTGCCACGAGAGTCGCTGCGATTCACAATAAGGTAGCGGTGCTGCTGAACGGGAAGTGCGGGGAGCCGACGCTGGGGTCTATGGTTATCGAGGGAGCGCCACCAATTGATTCACAAGGACATTAAACCAACCAATTTGCTGGTCGATTCCGAAGCTGGCTGAGTCCGGCTTGGTGGCTTCGGCATCGCATCACGGCTTCCGCGCGAGTACCAACCGCCGGAACCTGAACTTGGCCCAGGTGTCTTAGTCAACACTAATTAGCGCAGACTGCGCAATCGATTTCCGTTGACATTAGAAGGGCCTCATAAGAGAATTCGTTCGTAGCTTAATGTGCACGAAATACATTCCACCCAGCCCCGGCCCATTGAGCTCGTAGGCCTTATTCGATTTGTCCAGTTGCTTCCCCGGCTCATGGAGAGAATCTTGCCCATCGGTATTAGAAGCTGAGGTTAACCGTGCCAACAGCCTTTTCTTCGCCTGGTTTCATTCTTCTTGATGAGGAATTCAAAGCCATCGCATTTAACCATGAATCGATTCAAATTCTGGCATTTCCCACCGCGCCTGAGAAGATTCAGCTTCCCTCGGTCTTCCTTTCCGATCGGATTCGTTCAAGGCTCCTTCGGCAAAACGCGGGCAGTTCGCTCTCAGAAAGCGGCACGGATTCGTCCCTCTTTGTGAAGGAATACCGGTCGGGGGGGCGTCAATATCTCTGTCGTATTTTCCAGGTCGACGACCACGACCCTGATCATCAATTAATTCGGAGTGCGATTCTTCTGGAGCGGAACTGTTCAACGGTTAACGCCTTGGAAGAAATGCTGGAGCAGTTCAATCTCACTCCGCGAGAACTGGAAACGGTCAGATTTCTGGTCGAGGGACTCACCAGCAAGGAAATCGCGGAAAGGATGAACATAAGCCCGAACACGGTCAAGGCGTTCCTTCGGATCGTGATGGTGAAGATGGGCGTGTCGACTCGCTCCGGAGTTGTTGGTAAAGTCGTAGGACCTCATTCATGAAGAAGAAAAGAACCCAGAATGACCGCGAACTAGCCCATCTGAGGAATTTACAGGATTTTCGATTAGAACGATGATGGCATTAAATGAAACATGTGCGCCAAAACGAGCGACGTCGCGAAGCCCGCTTTCCACAGAGCTTTGGGGTTAACTTAAGAGTTCTTCCGCATCTTGGCGCGATCGAAGCCACCCAGGCTAATACTTTTTCAGCGCGAATACAGAATATTAGTGCTACGGGAATGTGTCTCATGGCCGAAGGAGCGGTTCAGAAGCTTTCCGTCTTGCGCTGTGAGGTGCCCGTTGCTGATACCGACCAACCCGTCGCGACTTTGATGCAAGTTCGTTGGGTGCAGCAGCAGAGTTCTTCCCCAGATAGTTTTTTGTTTGGACTTAAGGCTCTTCTTTAGATTCTTGCCTGCTTATTGATAAATCAGAAAAGCCCGGTCCGGACACTCCGCTGAGCTAACCGTTCATTAACGCCTGTTCGATACAGAAATACCCAAGAGAAACCTGCTGCTCGACAGACTTGAAAATGCCTCCTTCGGGACTTTCTCCACCGGCGCCCTCGTATCTTCTCGTCTTGACAACAAGACCATAGGACAGGCGGCCGGTGGGTTGTGGCTATTGTTCAAAATACAGCACGATGGGTCGAGTGTTGCCCGCATCGAGTTCAACTCCTACAACCTCAGAATCGCTGACAACCCAAAGAGCTATGGTCGAAGGGAAGGGGGAGGTCAAGTTCAGTGTTCCTCTACCATTGTTCGAATTGCCCGATACGGTGTAAGTACCGTTAAGGCTCTGGTCTGCACTCAACACCGGGCCCACGCTGAAGTCCTCCGTGCCGCTTACTGCGCTCTGTCCGTCGAAGTTGCTCACGCCCGAGTAAAGCGGCGCCCCATAAACCAGCGGCTCTCCCGAACCAATCCCGTAGCCGCCAAGAATATCCAGCGCGGTGAAGGGAGTCGTCGCAGACTGCGGCTTGATTTCACCTGTAGACGCCATCGATGTCGAATCATCCAGGAGGAACGCATGATTTGGACTGATGGCGTACATAACCCAGGTTCTGTTTGATCCGTTTGAATTGTCAAGGTTCAGAGTGCCCGCTCCATTGAGCCCAACGCTGTAGGCTCCGGTCAATACGTTCCCGGTTGTCAGGTTGCCGCCCGTGTTTTCATCAAACTCGACCAGCGGCTGATCTACGCCGTCAAAGGTGATCTGCCCGACGATGACCTGAGGCACGTTCCCGCTTTCTCCACCTAGAGTGAAAACGGTTGGACCTTCGAAAGAAGAACTCAGGAACGGCGCCCCAGTTTGCAACTCGGCTATGCCGCCAAAGAATGGGTTACCGGAGCTCAGTGGATCCATCGAGACGAGGATGAGCTTATCGGCAGACACGACCTCCAGGGAGAACTCGAAGGTGCCGCTCCCGAAACCGAGGATGTTCAGATCCACCAAGCCACGGCCGTCCGCCTCGATGCGATATATGCCCTGGATTGTGCTGAAGGTCGGCATGATTTTGCCACCATCATTCACGTCCACGCTGCCAGCGACGATTGAGCCCGCTCCGTCGAAATAGCAAACCCCAAGAGCGCCAATGCGATTCCCCGCGCTGTCCTTTCCGGAGAGAGAAAGAACGTAGGGCCCGTTGAGTGCCGATGAGGTAAACGCGGTCGCGTCTTGTGCTTCGAAGACGCCGGATCCCAGGACGCCGGAGCTATCGAATTCTATGAATCGTCCGCCTGTGCCTCCGGAATTCAATGCGAATCGGTATACCTGCCCGCCCAGTGAACTGTTGAAAGTGATGCTGCCACGGCTGTCGTCGCTCATCTCGTAACTTCCAGTGAGCGCAACGCCTGTGAGAGCTCCCGCTTTGCGGTTGATGTCTTCGATTCCCGCCGTGATGCTTCCATTCCCATCGGCGGTAAAGAATCCCGCTGCCTGATACGTTCCACTGGAATCCAGGCCTGTGAACTGGAATGCGAACTGGCCGTTGAGCTTCGCGTTAGCGGTGCCAACCAGGGTAACGACCGCGGACGCGGAACGAGAAACATCGACCAGAGGTGTGGCCGTGATGACAACCGTGGCAATGGAGGGCAGCACAGAAGGAGCTGTATAGAGGCCCGCCGATGTAACCGTGCCGCAAGCCGCGCCGGAGCAGGCGGCTCCGCTCAGGCTCCAGACAACAGACGTGTTGGTGCTTCCCACGACAGCGGCGCGAAACTGCTGCTGTCCTCCGATAACCACCACAGCGGTGGTGGGAGTTATGGTCACTTGGACTGGTGGGATAATCGTGACCGCCGCGGTTGCGCTTTTGGTACGGTCCGCCAGCGAAGTTGCCTTCACGGCGACTTGCGCCGGATTCGGTATCACGGCAGGTGCGGTATAAAGCCCACTTGACGACACGACGCCACAGGCGCTTCCGCTGCAGCTGCGGCCGCTCACACTCCAACTCACCGCCGTGTTTGAACTGCCTGTAACATCTGCCGTGAATTGCTGGCTTTCGCCAGTTACGACTTGAGCGCTGGTCGGAGATAATGTGACCGCAACCGGCGGAAGTACGGTGACGACCGCACTGCCCGATTTGCTGCTATCGGCAACCGACGTCGCGGTGACAGTTACTTCGGGCGGAGCCGGAACAACACCGGGAGCGCCGTACAATCCGGAGTTGGTGATGGTGCCGCAAGTCAAACCGGAACAACCGCTCCCCTTAATACTCCAGGTTACGCTCTGGTTGCTGGTGCCTGTGACGCTCGCAGTGAACTGCTTGTATGCCCCGGTGACAACGTCCGCAGTGGACGGCGTAACGGTAACAACCACTGGCGGGACAATCGTCACTGCAGCAGACTGTGACTTGGTTGGGTCGGCGACTGAAGTGGCCGTGACTGAGACCTGCGCCGGGCTCGGCAATGAGTTGGGCGCGGTATACAAGCCGGTGGACGATACACTGCCGCACGCTGAACCGACGCAACCGCTCCCGCTCACTTTCCAAAGGACCGATGTGTTGCTTGTCCCACTCACTGTGGCGGTGAATTGCTGCGTCGCGCCCTCTGTCACTGTTGCTGTCGTCGGCGAGATGCTTACTGTGATTGGCGGAACGATTGTCACCGTGGCCGTACTCGACTTGGTCGAATCCGCATTGGAAGTAACCGTAACATAGACCTGGGCCGGACTTGGGACGGTACCCGGTGCAGTGTAGAGACCTGTCGCAGAGATGGTGCCGCATGAACTCGCAGAGCAACCACTGCCAGCGACGCTCCAGGAGACGCCAGTGTTGGATGTGCCGCTGACCTTGGCTGTGAATTGCTGGCTGAAACTAGCTACAACTTGAGCTGAGACCGGAGCGATGCTGATGACAACCGGTCCTGTAATCGTAACGATGGCGGTGCTTGATTTGGTCGGGTCGGCTACCGATGTGGCTGTCACCGATACCTGTGCAGGCGAAGGAGCAGTCGCTGGCGCGGTGTAGAGGCCAGACGTTGAAATGGTTCCGCATGCCGCTGCCGTGCAGCCCGTGCCCGTAACCTTCCAGGTAACGGCGGTGTTCGTTGTGTTCAGAACGGTGGCTGTGAACTGCTGATGACCGCCGGTGAGCACTTGGGCGGTCGTGGGCGAAATCGACACGGAAACCGGAAGAATCACGGTCACGCTGGCGGTGCTCGATTTGGTCGGGTCAGCCACCGATGTAGCCGTCACCGATACTTGTGCAGGCGAAGGAACAGTCCCCGGCGCGGTGTAGAGGCCAGACGTGGAAACGGTCCCGCACGCTGCACCTGTGCAACCTGTTCCGGCAAGACTCCAGGTGACAGAGGTGTTCGTTGTGTTCAGAACGGTGGCCGTGAATTGCTGATGGGCGCCAGTTACCACCTGGGCGGTCTTGGGTGAGATAGTCACTACCACAGCCGGCGTAACGGTGACGCTCGCGGTGCTTGACTTGGTCGGGTCAGCCACCGATGTAGCTGTTACTGACACTTGTGCAGGTGAAGGAACTGCGGCCGGCGCGGTGTAAAGGCCCGACGTGGAAACAGTCCCGCAGGCTGCTCCTGTGCAACCTGCTCCGGCAAGACTCCAGGTGACAGAGGTGTTCGTTGTGTTCAACACGGTAGCCGTGAACTGCTGATGGCCGCCGCTCGGCACCCGTGCCGTTGTGGGTGAAATCGATACGGAAACGGGAAGGATCACGGTGACCGTCGCGGTGCTTGACTTGGTCGGGTCGGCTACCGATGTGGCCGTCACCGATACTTGTGCAGGCGAAGGAACAGCCGCCGGCGCGGTGTAAAGGCCAGAGGTTGAAATCGTCCCGCACGCTGCTCCCGTGCAGCCTGTGCCCGCGACTTTCCAGGTGACGGAGGTGTTTGTTGCGTTCAGCACGGTGGCTGTGAACTGCTGATGGCCGCCAATCAGCACTTGTGCACTTTTTGGCGAAATCGTCACCGAGACCACCGGTATCACCGTGACGCTGGCGGTGCTTGATTTAGTCGGGTCGGCCACCGATGTGGCTGTCACCAATACTTGCGCAGGCGAGGGCGGAGTAGCCGGCGCGGCGTAGAGGCCAGAGGTTGAAATGGTTCCGCACGCAGCCCCTGTGCAACCTTTCCCGGCAACACTCCAGGTGACGGAGGTGTTCGTCGCATTCTGCACGGTGGCCGTGAACTGCTGTTGGCCGCCAGTCGGCACCTGTGCCGTCGAGGGCGAAATCGATACGGAAACCGGAGCGATCACCGTGACCGTGGCCGTGCTTGATTTAGTCGGGTCGGCTACCGAAGTGGCTGTCACCGATACTTGCGCGGGCGAAGGCGCGGACGCCGGCGCGGTGTAAAGGCCAGAGGTTGAAATCGTCCCGCAGGCTGCTCCGGTGCAGCCTGCGCCCGCTACTTTCCACGTGACAGCCGTGTTCGTCGCATTCAGCACGGTCGCTGTGAACTGCTGTTGGCCACCTGTCAATACCTCTGCGGTCGTTGGTGAAATCGATACGGAAACCGGGAGAATCACGGTGACGCTGGCAGTACTTGATTTGGTCGGATCGGCTACTGATGTCGCTGTTACCGCTACTTGTGCGGGCGAAGGCGCGGAAGCCGGCGCAGTGTAAAGGCCAGAGGTTGAAATGGTCCCGCACGCCGACCCTGTGCAGCCTGTCCCGGCCACGCTCCAGGTGACAGCGGTGTTCGTCGTATTCTGTACGGTAGCCGTGAACTGCTGATGGCCGCCGATCAGCACCTGTGCGGTCGTGGGTGAAATCGATACGGCAATCGGAGGAATCACGGTGACCGTGGCGGTGCTGGATTTGGTCGGGTCGGCTACCGATGTCGCTGTCACCGATACTTGTGCGGGCGAAGGAACCGCTGCGGGAGCGGTGTAGAGACCGGATGTTGAGATGCTTCCACACGTCGCACCCGTGCAGCCCGCGCCCGCAATACTCCACGTGACAGCCGTATTCGTGGTCCCCGTCACAGTCGCTGCGAACTGCGCGCGCAGTCCGGCGTTCACTTGAGAGGCCGATGGAGACAGCTTTACTGTGACTGGCGGTACGACATTCACGGACGTTGATGCAGACGAAGTCGGGTCCGCAACAGAAGTCGCCATGACTATGACTTGACCCGAGGGTACTGCCGGGGGTGCGGTGTACACGCCACTCTGGGTGAGATTGCCACAATCGGATGTACCACAGGCCGAGCCCGTCAACTGCCACTTTACCGTTGTGAGGGTAGTGCCTGTAACATATGCCAGAAAGTATTGCTGCTGCCCTTCAATGACGGTCGGCTGAAGAGGGGAAAGCGACACCTTCACGTCCGATGAGCTTCCAAGGATCACCGCGGCACTGGCGGAAGCTGACAAATCAGCCAAGGATGTTGCGGTGACCGTGATGACATTCGACGCCGGCGTGGTAGCGGGAGCAGTGTAGAGGCCCGTGCTTGTAATCTGCCCGCAAGCGGCTCCGGTGCAGGTCGTCCCGCTTAGTCCCCAGACAACGACATTATCGGAAGTTCCACTTACCACTGCGTTGAATTGCACTTGCCCATTCGGCTGAACATTTACCGTGGTCGGAGTAAGAGAAACAGAAACGGACGCATTGGCAAACGGCGCATACATAACAACAGCAAGCAAGAGCCATGCAAGGCTGATAGCGCGTTTCATGTCTTCTCCCTTTCGATCGACGCACGTGTCCTATGGGGCATCCCAATCTTCCCAAGCTAGTCGCCCCACCGTTAGCAAGCAACCGCGCCGGGCAACGGTTGAACTTCTGACAACTCGCATTTGAATCACCGAACGCACCAATCCACCAAAGTGAGATGTCTCCGTCGGTCAAGATGCAGAAAGCAACAGCACAACAGTCAGAGTCACTCATCCATCAGTGACTTCATGGCGTCCTTTGCATCGGGGTATCCAAGAGCGCCCGACTTCTGGTACCACGCCAGGGCTTCAGCTTTGTTGACGGCGACGCCAAAGCCCTTCTCATAGAAATAACCCACCTTGTACTGGGCCTCAGGCCGACCCAAATTGGCTGCGGAGAGATACCACTTCAAAGCCCGGCCATAGTCCTGCGAGACCCCTGTTCCCTGCTCATACATTTGTCCCAGGCGATATTGGGCTTCGGGACGTCCTTGTTCTGCTGCTTTGGCATACCAACGCGCCGCCTCAGCATAGTCTTTGTTGGTTCCTCGACCCTGGTCGTACATTACCCCTAGCCGGTACTGGGCATCTTTGTGCCCCTGCTTTGCGGCGAGCGTGTACCACTTGATTGCCTCGGCAGGATTCTGCGGAGAGATGGCGACGTCATACATGCCTGCCAAATGGAACTGTCCATCTGCATAGCCGGCGTTGGCTGCAAGACTGAACCACTTGATTGCTTCCTTGACGTTACGCGGATAGGCCAGGGCATACTTCATTCCAAGCTGCACCTGGGCAGCTGGGTCCCCGGCGGCCGCCTTGTCCTGAAGAGACCCTGTCGCATCCTGACCGAGACAAAGAGAGAACGCTGCCGACGACATGACCAGCAAGAATAGGAAAGAGCACCGTTTCATGGCCTTCCTCTTGGAGAGACTCGCATCTCTCATTTCATCTTCACGGCTATTGCAACAACCTATCGACAACTCTGAACTTACTGGTCGAGATGCAAAATGGTGGGTTGGGTGGAACTCGCATCGATATCCATACCGAATGCCTCAGAAGCGCTGGTAACCCACACCGCAATGGTTCTGTTCACCGGCGAAGAGAGAAGAAGTGTTCCCCGGCCGTTGTTGGATACACCTGAAATCGAGTATCCGCCAGCCACAACCTGGTTATAGGACAGGGTCGAAGTCTGGCTTATATCCTCACTGCCCGAGACAGAGCCCAGCCCGGACGTATTCGCCCCACCATCGAAGCTCAAAATGCCCGAGTAAAGTGGCTCCGCGGCCACCATCGGGTCCTGCGAGCCAAAGACGTACGAGCCGAGCAGGTTGACATTCGAGAAAGGAACCACTGCGGTCTGCGCCCTCATTTCACCGACGGCTACGGCACCCGTGGATCCATCCATCAGGAACGCAGTATCAGGGGAAATCGCATAGAGTATCCAGACCTTCTGGCTGCCGTCGGCAGGATTATCCAGGTTGAGAGTGCCGCGTCCGTTCAATTGAATGTCGTAAGCACCCGACATCGTGCCGCCAACCGTGAGATTCCCTCCGCTGTTTTGATCGAAGTTCACTTCAAGCTCGCCACCTGCGTTGAACTGCAATCGACCAACAGTATCTTGAGGAGCTACCCCGGCCAAGCCACTCATCTCAAATACAGAGCCACCGCTAAACGACGCGCTCGTGAACGGAGCTCCTGTTTGCGCTTCAAGGCTTCCACTGAAAACAGGATTGTTGTAGTTGAGCGGGTCGGTGGAGATCAGGAAAAGCTTGTTCGGCGATACCGGATAGATAGAGAAGTTGAAGGTCCCGCCATCGAATCCGAGAATGCTGAGCGCCATCGTCCCGCGGCCCTTGGCATCCACATCGTAGGCCCCCGAAAAAGAGGGGAACGTCGGAGGCATGACGCCGCCTTCGTTCACATCAAGACTGCTGCCGGAGATAAACCCGTTGCCGTCAGGGAAGATAACCCCGACCGCACCAACCCGCTCCCCATACACATTCATGCCTGCCAGGTTAAGAACATATCCTCCGGTAAACACTGCGGTATTGAAGGATGTAGGATCCTGAATCTCAATTTCTCCCGAGCCGCGAACACCGGTAGTGTCAAAGGAGATCAGATCGCCCTTGGTGCCCTTCAAATTCAGCGCAAATCGAAACACATGCGATCCGAGCGGGCTGAGGATGGTCATCAGGCCGCGACCATCGGCCCCGACCTGGTAGGTTCCGGAGATCGATAGCGCTGTTGCCGGATTCACCGTATCGTTCACATCCTCGGTGCCTGAAACAATCTTCCCTTTGCCGTCCGCAATCAGATATCCCGCTTCCTGGTAGACTCCCTGACTGTCAAAACCGGAAAAGCGGAAGGCATATTGACCGACGAACTTCGCGTTGTTCGAGGGGAGAATGGTAACAATGGACGAAGCAGAAGCAGAGGGACTTGCTTGAGAGGAGACCTTGACGATCACCGTGCCTTGAGCCGGGACGGCGGCCGGCGCTGTATACAGGCCGGACGAAGAGATCGACCCGCACGCTGTCCCCGTGCAGCCAGCACCACTCACGCTCCAAACAGTGGCGGTGTTGGTTGTTCCAGACACTTGCGCGCGGAATTGCAATTGGCCAGTTACGGTCACGTTTGCGCTGGTTGGCTGCACAGTCACGACAACGGGGATGACGACGGTGACGGTTGCTGAAGCTTTGGTTTGACCGTCAGCCACCGAAACAGCACTCACTGTGACCGTGGGCGGACTGGGGGCACTTGCTGGAGCAGTATACAAACCCGTCGCTGACACCGTGCCGCAACTCGCCCCTGAACAACCCGGCCCCGCGACACTCCAGGTAACGCCGGTGATTGAAGTGCCTGTCACTGTTGCGGTGAATTGTGCAGTGCCACCAATAGGAACTTGCGCAGAGGTCGGCGATACGCTGACCACGATTGGAGCAACCAGCGTTACCGTCGCCATGCTTGACTTGGTCGGATCAGCGTTAGAGGTCGCCGTGACGAAAACGATCGCGGGACTCGGCAAAGTGGCGGGGGCTGTGTAGAGCCCTCCGGATGTAATTGCGCCACACTGCGCACCAGCACAGCCGTACCCGGAAAGGCTCCACTGAACCGTCGTGTTCGTGCTCCCGGCCACCTTTGCTGCAAATTGTTGTTGTGTCCCAGTCTTCAGTTGCACCGACGCTGGAGATATGGCGATGGAGACCACGGAACTGGCAATAGAGACGGTCGTGGAGCCGGAGATGGATGCGTTGGAGAGCGATGTTGCAGTAATCGCCACGCTCGGAGGATTTGGCGCTACGCTTGGTGCTGTATAAAGTCCCCCAGACGTTATCGAACCACATGAGATTCCAACACACCCACTTCCGGAAACGCTCCATATCACGACGCCGCTTCCGGGGCCGCTTGCTGAGAATTGGATCTGGGCGCCAGGCTTAACCTGGGGCGAGGCAGGGCTCACGGTGAGATTTGAAGCCGCAGCCAGAATGGTTACGACAGCGCTCGAAGAACGCGCAGGGGCGGCAACTGCGACCGCAGTGATCGTGACCTTGGCTGAACTGGGGACCACTGCTGGTGCGGCATAAAGTCCCGACGAAGATATGGTTCCACACGCGGACCCCGCACATCCTGAACCAGCGACCGACCAACGCACGCTCGTGTTTGTTGTTCCCGTCACCGTCGCGGTAAACTGCTGTTGCTGACCCACCGTCACCTGGCTGCTCGAAGGCGACACCAGGACTGAAACGGCCGTTGCCGACTCGAGCGCGACACTGGCCGAAGCCGACTTTGTAGGCGCCGCCGCGGACGTGGCAGTGACCGTAACCGTCGTCGAGGCAGGAAGCACCGCGGGTGCCGTGTACAGCCCCCCCGAACTGATGGTTCCGCACGATCCGGACGCGCATCCTGTGCCGGACACGGTCCAGTTCACAGCAGTCGAACTTGCCCCCGTCACAACAGCAGAAAACTGTTGCTGCCCGCTCTGGCCGATGGTTGCTTTCGTTGGACTTATCGCAATAGTGATATTGGCTGGAGTGCCAATCGTAACCGTCGCGGTGCCGAACTGGTTGAGATCAGCCAGGGACGTTGCCGTCACCGTGACTGTGGCTGGATTGGGCGCAACCGCAGGAGCAGTGTAAAGGCCGCTGGACGTGATGGAGCCACAAGCGATGCCACTGCACCCGCCGCCCGACACGCTCCACAGCACAACTTCACTGCCTGATCCCGTCGCCACAAATTGCAATTGAGCCCCAGGCTTGATCTGAGCAGAAGAGGGTGTGACAACCACCGTTGATGCCATGCAGGCACAGCTGCTAAATACAAGCCACATCCATACGAAATTCCGTACCCATTTCATATGCCACCTTCGGGCGTCTTCCGGTCTCCCATCGCGGCGGCCGGGCTCACGGTGATCGCTGGGGAAGGGCGGTCACGGGCTTCTACTTTTTGGAGACCAGTTGCTGGCCACTTGCGACATGATTTAACTGCTGATTGACCATGTCTTTGAGTGCGCCATAGTCCACCACGCCGCTGAAGAAATGACCATTGACAAAGAAGCTGGGCGTCCCAGTCAGACCGAGACTCTTGGCTTCGTCCAGATCTTTTTTCACCGCGCTCGCTTCCGACCCGGAGTCGAGGCAGGTGTCGAATCGGTCACCGTCCAGTTTTAATACCCGTGCATGCTCTTTGAGAGCGTCCACTTCCAGTAACTTGCTGTAGAAAAGGACGTCGTGGTATTCCCAGAATTTACCTTGTTCACCGGCGCACCGAGTCGCTTCAGCTGCCTTCTCTGAACTGTGATGGCCGGGAAGCGGAAAATCCTTGAATACTACACTCAACTTGTCGCCATATTCCTTTTTGAGTTGCTGAATCACTGGATTCACTTTCTGGCAATAAGGGCATTGGTAATCTGCGAACTCAACCAGAACCACTGGCGCATCGGACGAACCGTTCGTGAACGCTTTCGCGGTATCGACCTGCGCTTCGGGGGGCATCAAGACAATATTGATCTTCGCCTGCTTGCGGAGATTTTCAACATAAGCCGCGCGCGCCTTGGCCCGCCGCAAGTCTCGAATATGCTGCAGAACATCCCCGCGAACCGATTGAAATGGCTCCTGGGTGTCAAGCCCTTCGTAATAAACTTCAAGCTGATCTTCGGTAGGATCCTTCACGTCCTTGTACACTTCGGTTTCCAGCAATTGCTCCAGCGGAATCGCTTTGCGGCTCGCCTCGTCCGCGAGCAGCTTGTTATCTATCAGTTCTTCGAGCGCCTTGCGCTCGCTGAGGTAGAACTGATACTGAGCCTGCAAAAGTTTTCCGCCCTCGTTATGCTGCAGGTCTCCCAATGTCAGCTCGCTTCCGCTCACCCTGGCAACAACTTGATGAGGGGTCCCAGCTGACTGCCCGGCCAAGGTGGATGCAGTGAACACGAAAAGTCCGAGAACCAAAATATGCAATTGGCGTGTCATCGTGATTGCCAGATCCTTGTCGTCTAGGTGTTTGGATCGTATTGGGTAAAGGTGTGCTAGGGAGAAGCTGTGTCCCCCTAGCACGAGGACTTTCAGAGAACTAGGCATGCATCAACGCATAACTGATAGGCTCGAAGAAGCTACGATCAGTCTCCGGTCCCGCAGCTGCAGTATCCATGGCCGCTTCCCAGGATTCCGATGAAGGCGCACTGAGCTTGCAGATTTGCGAGTTCGGTGGCACCTAGCGTGGAGTCGCTGGACTCGGTTTCGGTGATCGGATATGCAGCGCCGACTGGATTCTGAATGTGTGTGACCCAGGCGCGAAGATTCGCAGTTGGCTTGACGTTGGTCGTCGGATCGCACGGCGAGTTGTTCACGGCCGCGGCGACGATCTTGATCATGCCGTTGGTTGAGACGACGCCGGTGAGCGGGTTGGATGTAAGGTCGCGGCGGACCGAGAGGGTTCTGAGTCCGTTGTGGGTTTCCACGCACCCGCAGCACTCTGTGAGCTGCTGATCCGCGTCAAAGACGTACACCATGGCGCAGAGATTGCCGTACGTCAGGCCGGGGTTGTCAATCCGGACTGTCGCATCGGGTGCGGCGGCGACGTTGTTCGAGAAGTAGTTGATTTTGTAAACGTCCTGTGCAGAAGCAACGCTGGCGCCGATTGCGAACAGGCCGGCAATTGCCAAGGCAACGGGCAACATCTTACATGCAGTGAGTTTCATTCCGTGTCCTCCTTAGCGCAACCTCAGCCTTGGATAGCAACAGCTGGCAGCGCTCACTTCGAAACTTTATAGACGATTCACCGACAGTCAACTACCCACAAGACCTAATCCCGAAAGTTATGTCGTTTAAGCTACGACAAACGCATTAATCCGCAATACGACACAAACTTTAGTCCCAATGGCGTAAGCCCCGCTGAAGCCAAAGGTCACTTTGTCTCTAGATGACTGGCACGATTGGTCTGAAGCCAAAAAGGGTCGTGGACGGAGAACTCCTGCTAGGTCTGCGTGGAGGCCTTACCGAGTGGGCGAGCGCACTCCTTGAAACAGAAGAGGTGCTCTACTGCGGCTGTGGCGGAGCTTGCGCGTCCAGAATCTCCAGTTGACGCTTCTGCATTTCGTCAAGTATCTGGGCAGGTGTCTTGTTCGAAGCTGCAGCAGCCTGCTTCAAATTGAATCCTCGTGGAACCCCAGGAATGTCGGCTGCAGAAGGAGGGGTGGGAACCACGGGTTCTGCATAATTTCCTCCGGCATCAGCCTCTTCACTAAATCCTGAAGCCCCATACAGCGAACCCACTTCATTCCGCGCTCCGGGAGTCTGAGTTGCGGCCTGAAGCGGAGCCGCCGAACCGGTACCTGTTTGGGAGCTAAGAAAAAGCTTATGAATTTCGTTACTATCCTTTTCCGAGGTCTGGATTATGTAATTGAGCCCGGAGCCATAAAGTAGCGCGGTCAGCACTTCACGCAGAGGAGCTGGACCAATCGGCCCGAAGACGCGCTCATCCATTCCACCAGACGGATAGTCAACCTGAATTCCTGTGCGGAGCTGAATGGCCTGGAGGACCTCTCTCAGCGACGCCTCGCCCGGATCGACGGTAATTTCGCCGTTGAGCGTTGACACAATGGGGCCCTTCGGCAACTGCCCCTGGGCCCCTGAATCCGCAGATGTTGACGATGCTACGAAACTCGTCGGATCATTCTTCTTTTGTGGGGGCTTGCACTGAGGGTCCTGAGGCTCAGCCGATGCCTCAAGCGGAACTAACGATCGAAGTATCAGCCGCTCCTTCAGTTCCTCTGAAGGCGTTGAAGTAACAACTGGCTCCGCTACAACATTCGTGTGATCTTCAACGGTTGTCGCCGACGGTCTCGCGAGCGACAGCTTTTCCGGACCGTCCTGGGTCGAGGTATCACAGATTTCGCCTTGTGAATCCGCCGGAGGAATCTCTCCAATTTGCCTTTGAGTCTGCCCAGCCGCAGAAACACTCGAAGCCAGAAGGGCTCCGCCTGCCGCCATGACCGCAGCGAGAGTGTAAGTAATTCGCAAAAGGCCATTTCCTGCCAAGCTGGATTTCAATTCCCCTCTAGGGGAGCACACTTCATCTGAGAGCGCCATAGAGTCCTCCCGGCCTTCCAATTGAACAACCTCAACCAGGTGCGTGCAACTATACAAATGGCTTAGTCAGGAGGTTTACTCGGATTGAGCTGGGCAAGGAAGTCTCCTCCCCGGCTCCCATGGGGTACGCATTATTCAGGGGAATCTTCTGGGGCTGATCATGATCCCGGGTGTGACGCTGGAGAGGCATCCCCCATGCAATACGTCACCCTCAATGTGCGAGAGATGAACAGTTAGCGCCGCGCCGATCAAAGCAACAAGGACCGCGCCAGCCGTGCTGTCAGTCAGTCGCCGCCGCCGCAAGTACATCCGCCTTGCCCACTGCCCAACTGTTCGATAAACATGCATTGAGCTTTGAGCGCCGACGCCAATGTGGCCGGTAACGGCGTTCGGCTGAACTCTGTTTCGGAGATCACTGCAACATTGTTCGATCCGTAGGAAAGATGTGTTGCCCACGCTACGCTGAGTCCGTCTGGAGAAAGAGAGGACGGTGTACACGACGAGTTGTTCGCAGCATCCGACGTCACCAACATGACCGTGCCTGAAGTTGGAGGAACTCCGGTCAGTGGATTGCCGAGGAGATCGTTGGTCAAGGACAAGGTGCGGAGACCATTCAGGGTGAGAGTGCAGCCGCAACATTCCGACATCTGCTGATCCTGATCAAAGACATAAATCATCGCGCACAAGTCAGAGCCGGTGCCCCCGGGATTTGTAGCTCGAATGGTCTCGTCAGCGGCGCTTGAGCGTGGTGAGAAATAGGCCACCAAAGCGACCGGTTGCACAACGATTGTCGTGGATTCCGCAATACCTCCCGAAGTTGCAGTGACAAGTGTCGACCCTACTTTTTGCCCCGTCGCATTGCCCGTACCGGTAATTCTCACGACACTCTGATCCGCAACCGTCCAACTTGATTGAGACGTTAAGTTCTTGGTTGTTCCGTCCGTTAAAACACCCAGGCTGGTCAGTTGCAGGCTCGATTCCAGGGAAACGGTAGGCGAGACAGGCGTGATTACGATGGAGGTCAATGTAGGGGGGCCCACTGTCAGAACCGCTTTCCCGACGATACTCGAAGTGTTCGCTGAAATCGTCGCAGTGCCCAAGGCCATCGCGTGCGCGTCGCCTGCGGTGCTGACCTGGATTACGGACGTGGGATCGCTTGACCATTTGCTGATCTTTGTGAGATCTGCGGTCGTGCCGTCCGTGTACGTGCCCAAGGCAGTCAGCTGGCGCTTTGCCCCGAGCGGTATGGTTGCGTTCCCTGATCGGATCTCAATCGAAACCAGTGCTGCAGCAATCACTGTGACCGACACAGAACCGCTGACGTCCCCGCTCTGTGCCTGGATCGATGCTTTCCCCTTCGCTTTGCCTGTAGCCAGTCCGTGGTTGTTAATCACCACGACTCCGGTCGGCGTACTGGACCATTTCACCGAACTGGTTAGATCACGAATGCTTCCATCTGAGTACGTGCCGCTCGCTTTGAGTTGCGTCTCGGAACCCAATGGTATCGCAGACTCGCCCGCCTGAATTGAGATTGCAAGCAGGGCCGGTGCCGTCACCGTGACGGAACAGGTTGCGACGACGCTCCCCGTCGACGCGGTCACATTCGCAGTCCCGGCGGTCGTGCCGCTTACCATACCGGTGCCAGTCACTGCTGCAACCTGCCGCTGGTCGATCGTCCATGTGACGGAATTTGTGACATCCAGTTTGCTGCCATCCGTCTCAACGGCCATCGCCTTCAGTTGCGCCGATGCCCCCTGGTTCAGGATGAGGGCAGAAGGGTCGATCGCGATGGAGACAATTGCCGCCTTTGACACCGTTAACGTGGCGCTCGCGGATAAATCCGAAGACTGCGCAGTTACGGCTGCTGTGCCAACGGAGTGGGAGGTCGCCATCCCCGACGTGTCAAGCGATACAACTGAAGCGTCGCCACTTTTCCAGTTCACCGTTTGAGTTTCGTCGCGTGAGGTACCATCGCTGAACACGCCTGTCGCCCGGTATTGAACCGATTGCCCAAGCGCAATCGTGGACGCTTGCGGGGTAATTCCCAGGCTGGTAAGAACCGGTGGACTGTAGGACAATCTGGCCGATCCTCCGCATCCTGCTAGAAGTATAAGTGTCGACAAATATGGTGTAGCCCCGCTTGGAGACGCAAATCTCGCACGTCGCACAGAGGAACGCGTCATCAATCTACTCCCGGCCGCCAGGTTAGTCCGTATGGACTAGACCTTCGCTCCGGATCACTCTATGGGGAGCCAGGTCGATCGGCAATTATCAGGAGCGACTAGATTAATAGCATTAGGCCAATAGGATTAGAGATAACGGGGTAAAGCTTGTAGATTAGTCCAAATGGATAGCACGCTCTGTCACGGACTATTCTGATTAGGTCCGCTTTGCGGCCCTGTACCGCCAGCGCCCGAATCTCCATCAACTGTCTCTTGCGGAGAAGCGGGTTCCCGGCCCCTCTGGGCGTGCGTCAGCCTCGGTGATGCTCCGCCCTGCGAGGATATGCACTGGGCTTCGATTCTCATACAGCCGCAGTTCGGAGACCGGATCAGCCACCTGCACCCGATCACCCTTGCCACGTCCCATCCCTAACGAACCTTCCCGGTCGTTCCCTGCACTACCGGATTACGCCGCTCAGATCTCGAAACCGGCTTAGATTGAACAGCGACAGAAACCTCGACAAAAGCAAACAATGATCCAACTCGGTCCGAGTCAGGACAGGCATAGGGGCCGTTTGTCGCTTTCCTGGGTCTCTGGCCGAGCGATGATCAACAGGCCGGAGCCGAGCTGTAATTCACGCAGCCCGAAGTTTGGTTGCCAATCGTCCACACAGCAGACACATTGGGGTTATTCGCACGGTGAATGAAGTAGTAGACGTAACTGAAATCGCCGCCCACTGTAATGGATGCTCCGGTGTCATTGAGCTGGTCGGTCCATTGGACAGGATCGCAGTTCGAGTTCCAGAACATTTCCGACTGAAGCACTCCCGTCACCAACTGGCTGGCTGAAATCTTCATCGCCTGGTATTGCTGGCCCTGGGTGGTGTACATGCAGGCGTTCCAGGTCACGACGTTACCGGATGCGGACGACACCACGGGAACGGTGGCCGTTGAAGCTTGGTAGGAATCGTCATAGGCCGAGACCTGGAGTGTGTGCGAGCCGGCACCCAACGCCAGATTCACATTGATTGCAGTATCCGGGTTGATATCCGTCCACAGCAATTTGCCCGAGTCGAAAATACCCCAGAATGCAACGGTGCCGTCGGTAAGACTGGTTTGCGCCGCCGTGGCCGTAATCGTCACCGAGCCGTCAACTGCCTCCTTCTGCGTGGGCGATGTCACCGTCACCAGCATGTCCGAGCCGGATGGGCTGGTGGACGAACCTCCCGACCCCGAGCCGCTTCCAGATCCACTTCCCGATCCCGAGCCAGAACCTCCGGAACCTGAACCACCGGAGCCGGAACCGCCGGGGTAGCACATGTAACAGCCGGAACCGCCGCTTGAGCCGCTGCCGGAACTACCACCGCTAGAACCGCTGCCCGAGCTACCACCTGATCCGCCACCGGAGCCACTGCCGGACCCGCCGCCAGAGCCAGAGCCACTGCCACCACCGGAGGTCGAATCCACTACATAAAGGTTCACTGGAGCGGAAGAGGACTGCGTATCGTAGTTGGCAACGTCCACCTGGAGCGTCCCGGCACTCACCACGTCATCTGAATAAACTCCGGCCATCAGCAGACCGGTGTTGATGAAGTACGTGTCCAGAGGTTCAATACCATACGCCGTGTGTAGACGCACTTTCGACTCGGAATCGAAACTGGAGCCAGCTACCGATATGACGAAACCGGCGCTTCCGGCCTGGACGCTGGAAGGGGTTATGCTCGTAATTCTCTGACCAACCGCGGGACCGGCAAAAGTCAGTCCCAAGATACAACACGCCAGGAAAGGCGCACGCGTGGGATCAAGCATGGGGAATGCCTCCACTCTCGCGCGAACGAGACGAGATAGGCGAATTCTACTCAGAAAACCGATGCGGTCAACACTGTTGTAGCAAGTTATTCCGTTGCAACGAACCCGGTAATCGGAGATGTCGAGTCAGGCCACCATCAGGGCGGCATCCCGCAAGGGGCGTCATTTCGAAGGGAGATCATCCTTTGGGCTGTGCGTCGGTACTGCCATTATGGCATCGGCTATCGCGATCTTGATGTTGGACGAGCGCGGCGTGCTCATTAGTCATTCCACGGCCTACCGTAGGGTTCTGAGGTGCAACTCGCCGGAGATCGAAAATCGGCTGCGCCGGCAGACGCGTCGCCCGCGATCGACGAACTGGCGCGTCAATGAGACTTACGTGAAGGTTCGCGGCGAATGGGCTTATCTGTGCCGGGCGCTTGACAGGTGTGGAAACACGATCGGTATCTATCTCTTGCCGACACGAAACGGCAAAGCAGCGAAGCGCTTTCTCGGCAAGACACTGAACGGATTGAAGGATTGGGATAAACCGGAGGCCATCAACACGGACAAAGCGCCAACCTGCGGAATCGCGGTTGCGAGACCTTAGTTCGCTGCCTTTTGATACCAAAGTGCTGTGCGCGCGAAGTCCCCGCCCCATCCTGCGCCTTTTGCGAAGGCGAGGCCTTTTGTTCGTCGCGCAACGGGTCTTGCCTCTTGTTCAGCTAGCAGCCTGGCTTCCTGCCACCAGGGCTCAATTAGCGCAGAAAGCTGTCCCCTGGCGACTTTTCTCAACGGCGGCCGGTGCCAGGCTGGTCCTCCCCACCCTTCCCGCGATGAAACTGCGGAAAGGATGGGGCCTCTGGGTAGGCAGGACTTTTCCGCCATCAGCGCTATTTGGACTGTGGCTGCGGCGCGGGCGTGGGCGGTGTGGCGGGCGCTGCTGGCGCCGGTGCTGTCGCCGGAGCGGGAGCAGCATTGGGAGTCGCAGGGACCGCCGGAGCAGGCGCAGGGGCCGTTGCGCCCGGTGCTGGCGGAACCACCGCAGGCTTGGGCGCGCCGGGCTGGGCTGGAGTTCCTGGTGCCGCCGGAGTTCCGGACCTAGGCACCAAGCCTGTCATCGGGTGCCCCATTCCACCCATGCCGGGATGGTTGGGCGGCAACTGCATGTCGGTTACGTCCACCAATTCCACGTCAAAAATTAGGTCAGCCTTGGGCGGAATCCCGGGATTCTTGGGATCGTTGGTCGGACGTCCCTTGGCGCCGTACGCCAGTTGCCAGGGGATGAAGATGCGGCGCTTGCCACCAATCTTCATGCCTTCAAAACCCTGGTCCCAGCCGGGAATGACGCGGCCAAATCCCTGCGGAAAGCTGATGGGCTGAGCATCGCCCTGCTTGGGCTTGCCGTCCTCGCCCAGCACCGGCTTGCCGTCCTTGTCGAGCACCGGCTGCCGTGGATGGTCGTAGGAGGAATCGAACTTGCGACCGTCGGCGGCCAGCCAGCCGGTGTAGTGGACTTTATAGAGCTTGTTGGGCTCGGCCACGGCGCCGGTACCGATCTTGGTGTCCTGGTAGCGCAGGGAAAAGGCCGTCTTCAAAATGCCCTTGGCTACGGGAACGCCCGGAGGCAGCTTGATGCCGGTGGCGGCGGACTTTGCGCCGGGAGTGGCCGGTTTGGCGGTAGTTGTCGCGGATTTCGCGCCGGGAGTAGCCGGCTTGGCGGGCGTCTGGGCGGCGGCTGCCGCGACGCTGGCCGCCAGCATGAGAATCAGAGCTGTGTTCTTCATGGTGTGATCTAACTCCGGATGGTTCTTTTGGGGAGTGTATCAGGCGCTACCGCTGCGTCGCACCCCGCTAGCAGCCCGGCCAGCAGCGCGGTTCGTGGCGCCAACTGCTCGACGACAATCGATTCGTGGCGTGCATGCGCGCCTTCACCCACCGCGCCCATGCCGTCCAGGGTGGAAATACCGAGCGCGGAGGTCAAGTTGCCATCGGAAGCGCCGCCGGTCGCGGCTTCCTCCAATGGGAAGCCCAGCTCCGCAGCCAGCGCCCTGGCCTGGCGGTAAAGCTTGACCGTTCCGCGGGTGCGCTCCATGGGCGGACGGTTGATGCCGCCGGCGACGGTCAGAGTACACCCTCTGTCGCCCGGCTTGAGAGCCGCAAACCGCCGCTCGATGCGCGGTCCATCCGCTTTGCGGGCGATACGCACATCGACCTCCGCCCACGCCTCGGCGGGAATTACGTTGGTCTTGGAGCCGCCGCCGACAATGCCCACATTCACAGTCAGGCCCCGCTTGAGGTCGGTCCAGCCGCTTACACTCTCCACAACGCGGGCCAGTTCGCGGATGGCGCTGACGCCTTTTTCAAAGTCCACGCCCGCGTGCGCGGCCACTCCGGTCACGTCGATCCGCCAATTGCCGGTACCTTTGCGGGCTGTTTTATAGGCCAGTCCCTGCGCCGGTTCCAGTACGTAGACGGCGGCGCATTCCATTGCCAGCCGTTCGGTGATGGGCCGCGAAACCGGGCTGCCGACCTCCTCGTCGCTATTGAGCAGCAGCACGATCTCGCGTTTCAGCATGCCGGTCTCGGTGAGCATCTCAATGGCGGTCAGCGCCATGGCCGCGCCGGCCTTCATGTCCAGTGTCCCCGGTCCCCAAAGCCGGCCTTCGCCCAGTCGGCAGGGCATGGTCTTGAGCGTGCCGAGCGGCCAAACCGTGTCCAGATGGCCCAGCAGCAGGATTCGCCCGGCCGGACCGGTCTTCGATTTCGGCCCAAAGCGCGCCTCGAGCACATTCCCAAAGCCGCGCTGGCAAAGCAGTTTCACGCGCCCGCCCAGAGCCTTGGCGTGTTTGGCAACCAGCGCAACACAGGCGTCCACGGCATCCTTGTTGTCCGTTGGCGACTCGGCCTTTACCAGTTTCTGAATGAGATCGAGTAGGGCGGATTCCTTGCGGCGGGCACCCGCCAACAGGGCGCGCATAGGAACGGGAGGATCGGGATTTACCGGCATTTGTGGGCCTTTCATGGCGGTATTTAGCCGTACCAATCTCTGAGATTTCTTGATTTTACGATCCTTGGCGAGTGGCCGGCCTCCTGAACCTTGCCAGAAAAGATAGCCCGAATGGATCACAGTGTGGTTAAAATGCCACAGGACGGGGATCGCGTTCGCCGTCTAATCTAGCGGTTGCACGGTTTTATCGCAATTCATGAAGGGTCTTCTTGGCTAATCCAGCGCACCTGGAACAGACGATTGCAGAACCACTGGAATTCACAGGGGTAGGGCTGCATTCCGGCGCACCGGTGACTATGACACTGCTGCCCGCAGCGGCTGGCTCCGGGATCGTCTTCCGCCGCACCGATCTGGACAATTTTGAGATTCCAGCCACCGGCCGCAACGTGGCCAAGGTCAGTTACGCCACCAGCCTGATGCGGCAAGGCGTGCTCATTTCCACCACCGAGCACCTGCTCTCGGCGCTGATCGGCATGGGCGTTGACAACGTCATTGTTGCCCTGGACAACCTGGAGCTACCCATTCTGGACGGCAGCGCCCTGCCCTACGTCGAGGCCATCCTCAGAGCGGGCATTCGCGTCCAGCGCCGCCGCCGCGAGTCGATCCGCATCCTGCGTCCAGTCGAGGTCCGCGAGGGAAACAAGTTCATCGGAGTCTATCCGGGCTCCGGCTACAGCATCCAGTACGGCATCGAGTTTCCAGCGCCCATCGGCCGGCAAAGCATGACGGTGGACCTGGCAGCGGAGACCTACGGCACAACTCTCGCCGCGGCGCGCACCTTCGGCTATAAGGCCGACGAGAAGCGTTTGCGCGACATGGGGCTAATCCGCGGCGCCAGCCCGGAATGCACCATCGTCCTTACCTCGGCTGGCCCTGAAAACGGTCCGCTCCGCTTCCCTGACGAGTATGTCCGCCACAAGGTGCTGGACCTGATCGGCGATCTTGCGTTGCTTGGCCGCCGCATCGAGGGCCACGTGGTGGCTGAGCGTGCCGGACACGCCATGCACACGGCCCTGGTTTCGCGGCTGCTCAAAGACCGGTCGACCTGGGAGATGGCCCACGTGCCCATGGCAGCAGAGCCTGAGGCGGAAAAGGCGACACCGGCCCCGAACGTCATTCTCGGCAGCCCGGCCCTGATGGGCGCGTAGGCTTCTTTTCCGGCGGGTCGCGGCGCTGCTCATATCTCCAAAACAAAGCCGACGATTCCCCGATATGGAGGGGTAATCAAGCCGGTCCGTCTGCCTATTTGCCGCGTGCGGGAGGACGGGTCAATTTAGACTTAAGTGACGCTCCATTCCAGATTCCCCCTGGTCTTCACGCGTGAAGCGAGACACGAGGAAAGACTCCATGGGCAGCGCTGTGCAACCAACGTTACGCATTCCCTTGATTCTGCTGGCAACGGCTAATTTGGTCGTTCTCGGTGCGCGGCTGTGGCCTTGGCAGGATGTGCTCGGTCTGCCTCTCAACGGGGCCACGGGCATCGACCCGGCGGTCTCCCTGCTGGGCTATATCGGGATCGTCTTCTGGGTGGGAAACAACAACAAGGAGCCCATGCGGAAGGCGCTTGGAACCGGGGCTGTGTTGGGATTCCTGGGAGGGTGCTTCCTGGTTGCCGAAATCCTGCTGAAGGAGCAGTCGGAGGGTCTGGACGTATCCTCGCCGAACTACATCCTCATGGGATTGTTCGCGGCAGCCGCGATTCTGTGGGGCTTCGCGGGCCTGCGCGGAATGCAGCTGACCGGAAATGCCGGTTTCGGCCTGCTTTGTGGCGTGTGGAGCGCGATGGCGAGCAGCCTGATGGCTGCGATGGCCTTGCTGTCGCGGATGTACTCCGTGGCCGCTCCGATGGAGTCGCAGGACCCGTGGAAGCAGTACGAGGGCCTGGCGGTCGGCAATCAGGCGACCCAGGGGCTGGTCCACTCATTGAATTCGATTACGTTTTTCCTGCTGGTCGGTCCGCTGGCGGGCGCCGCGTTCGGTCTCGCTTTCGCCTTCTTCGGAAAGAAAAGCAAAGACTGAGGCTGCCTATCCACAGATCGATAGCACCGGGGTAGCGCCGGCTTCCAGGCCGGCTGTCGTGCGGGTCTCCTGACCCGCGCATGGCCGCCAAACCAGCCAGTCTGGCGACCGGCGTTCCTTTACGCAAACAAGATGCACATGGGCGTCGGCGCCGGGAAGCTCTTGCCTTTTTCCGCCAACACTCCGGTCTCGGGATTGCGCGCGAACACGCTGATCAGGTTCGAGTCCTGGTTGGCCACCAGCATCCAGTGCTCTGTTGGGTCCAGCGCGAAATTGCGCGGAATCTTCCCCCCGCAGTTCGATCGGCCAATGGCCGTCAGGCTGCCTGTCGCTGGATCAGCCTTGAAGCTATAAAGAAAATCGTTGTCGCGATTGGCGAAATAGACAAACCGGCCATCTTTTGAAATCACCGTGTCGCAGGCGCGCGTCGGGCCGTGATAGCCCTCGGGCAGCAGTTCGATGTGCGTAACCAGCGTCAGGCTTCCATCGGCCTTGCTCCACTTCAGCACGTCCACCGTGGAATTCAGTTCGTTCATGCCGTAGGCCGTGTGGCCGTTGGGGTGAAAGTGCAGCGTGCGCGGCCCGGCGCCGGGTGCAGCATGGTAAGTCCCGGCGGGAGTCAGCGCGGCTGTGGCCGTATTCAGGCTGTAAATGTGGATGCAATCGCCGCCCAGGTCGTTGATGTAGGCGAAGCGGTTGTCGGGCGAAAACGAGGCAAAGTGAGCGTGCGCGCTTTGCTGCCGGTCGGCGTTGGGGCCGTGCGCCGTGTAGTGCTCGGACCACACGACCGGGCTGAGCTTGCCGTCGGTCACCAGAAAACTCGCCGCGGAGCCGCCTCCGTAGTCGGCCGAGAGCAGCACACGGCCCGTGTGGTCGAGAGCTACATGGCAGGTCCCCGCGCTGGCCGAGTTCTCAGCGTAAAGCGGCGTCAGTTGGCCGTCGTGAACGCTGAAACTGGCCACCTCGCCGGTCGGCTTGCCGTTGAATGTATCCACTTCGGCGGCGGCATAAATAAACTTGCGGTCGGGCGAGAAGGTGATCCAGTCCACGGTCGAAATCTTTGCGGCAGTCCCGGCTGGCGTCAGTTCTCCGCTCACCGGATCCCAGTCATAGGCCAGAATCCCGTCCGGCGTACCGGAGCCAATGAAGACCCGCGGACGGCGGACAGCGGCAAGGGAGGGCAAAGCAGTGGCGGCGAGGGTGGCGGCGGAAGCGGTCATCAGAAATTCCCGGCGAGACAGGTTTGTCATGGCAGAAGCGATTGTCGCCGATTCGGCGGCGAGCGCGCCAGTGCTCAATCAGCCTGAAGTGGGCGAGGCGCCCGTCACACGCCCTGAAGCGCCTGAGCTTCTACACTGTGGCCGGATCCATAGGTAAGGGAGCAAGCCCGTGTCGCATCTGATCAGCTTCGTGCGCATTCCAGCGCTCGCCATCCGTCAGCACATCCTGCCGCTGCCGCCGCTCGCCGTGCTGGGAGAAGATACGCTGCGGCTGACGGTATGGCCCAACGATATCGATCTCAATCTGCACATGAACAACGCCCGCTATCTGAGTTGGATGGACTATGGACGTACCCACTTGCTGGCCCGCACCCGCGTTCTGGAGCACATCATCCGTTCGCGCTGGCAGCCGCTGGTGGGCGCGGTGTGGATCACTTATCGCCGCTCCCTGCCGGTGTTTTCCTCGTTCCGCTTAAGTACGCGGCTGGTTTGCTGGGATGAGCGCTGGTTCTATCTCGAACAGACTTTCACAGGCAGCAAGGGACTGGCCGCGGTGGGCTGGGTCAAGGGCGCTCTGCGCAATGCCGGCAGCGGCGTAGATCCGCAAAGAGTGATCGAGGGCGTAGCGCCCGGCCTGGTCAGCCCGCCCATGCCGGATGCGATTGTCGCATGGAACGAGCTGACCCGGGAGAAGCTGGCGGGCAACGTCTAGGATTGCCCGCCGGTTGATACTGCGGCTCTGTCAGCGGCCAAGCGTGAAGATCACGTTCACCGTGGTCTCCACTTCCACGGGCTGTCCGTCGAGCAGATAAGGCCGGTAGCGCCAGGTCTTCACGGCCTCGAGCGCGGCCTGCTGCAAGATTGCCGGACCGCTGGTGACGCGCAGGTTTTCGATGGTCCCGCCCTTGGAGATGGTGGCCGCCAGGCCCACCGTGCCCTCCACGTGCATGGCAACAGCCACGGACGGATACTGTGGGATGGTCTTCTGAATCAAAAGGCCCGCCTCCACTGTCCCCGCGACGCGAACGGGGTTCTTTACCTCTGGGTGGACGACGCGCGGCTGAACTTGGCCGCGAAATACAGTTGGGTCGCCTGTTCCGCCAGGGACGCCGTTCTCCAGATCGATGCCCGTGCCGTTTCCACCCGGAATCTGCTCCGGGCCATTGAAAAGCTCAATGCGGTTCGGGATTCTGGATGGCGCAAAGAAGTGGCCATTCTGCACTTCGGAGACGCCGTGGAAGGGATGCGCTGTCTCTTGCGTGAGCGGCAGCGGTGCGGGCGGAGGAGCCGGCGCTTCCATCAGAAAGGCGATAGCCTGGTGCGGCAGCGCCTGCGGAAAGATGAGAGGAATCAGAACCAATGCCAGCAGGATGGATCCGTTGAAGGTGAAGGTCGCAATCATCCAGTCGATGCTGCGCGTGCGGATTCTGCCCATGGAGTCGAACGTTGCGCTTTCAAACATGGCCTGCCTCCCAAAGTTCAAAATCAGCCGCGCCGGCGGGGAGTCTGGAGGCCTGAAAAAAGACGCAGGCGGGCTGGCCGCTCTCGCGCGTCAACCCGGCGCGGGGAGCGGAAATCCAGGCGCTGCACTCCGGCGACAATGACCTGTCACCGGGCATCCCGGCACTCCGTTCATCCCAATCGGAACCACTGTGCTTAGGTAGACACCAGCTCTCGCAGAACTGTTCCCGCACGCCCAAGCAAGTGATGCAATCCGTGCGTTACACTCCTTAGCATTCAGGATGTGGACCACGGAGTTTGTATGAAACTGTTTTGCTTGTTCTTTCTTGCAACAGCCGCAATCGCAACTTCAAGTGTCGAGGCGCAGGATGTTGGCGCCGCACATGTCCCGGACTCCAATCCGGCCGCAACGCTTCGCTATATCCATGGCGCGTGGGACACACTCACCCGCTCGACGACCGACTGCCACTCGCTGGTGGACATCAAAGTCACCGCCCACCCCGTGCTCTATCTACCCGCTGAAGTGCCGCCCTCGCCGGAGGTGGCCGCCGTCGCGCAGAAGTGCCAGGTCAAGGTGGCCGCCTTGCCGCGCCGAATTCAAAAGCTGGCGGACGTGCGCCCCGAGGAGCTGCCCGCAGGCGGCTTGCTCTATCTGCCCAATCCCTACATCGTCCCCGGCGGCCGCTTCAATGAGATGTACGGCTGGGACAGTTACTTCATCATTCTTGGCCTGGAAGCCGAACACCGCGAAGCCATGGCCAAGGGCATGGTCGATAACTTCCTGTTTGAGATTGAGCACTACGGCGCGGTGCTGAACGCCAATCGCACTTATTACCTCACCCGCTCGCAGCCGCCGTTTCTCACTTCGATGATTCGTGCCGTCTATGAGGATCCTGACAGCTTTCCGGCCACTCCGGCGGGCCGCACCGAGGCCCAGGCCTGGCTGGTGCGCGCCTATGCTCTGGCGGAAAGGGATTACTCGACGTGGACCCGCCCCGAACATGCAGCGGGCAAGACCGGCCTGGCGCGCTATTTCGATTACGGCGAAGGTCCTGTGCCGGAGATGGCAGACGATAGCACTTACTATGCCGATGTGATTCGCTGGATGGTGGCGCACCTCAACGAAGGCGGCGCAAGCTTTCTGGTCAAAGCCTCAGGCAGTCCCGATGCTGCCGAGGCCGAGAAGCTGAAACAGACCAGTTGCGACATTCACGCCAGCGTGGTTTGCGAAAAAGCTTGGGCCAAGGGCTATCGCCTCAGCCACGACTTTTATGAGGGCGACCGCGCCATGCGCGAGTCTGGTTTCGATCCCAGTTTCCGCTTCGGCCCCTTTGACGGAGCCACCCAGCACTATGCGCCCGTGTGTCTCAATAGTTTGCTTTATCGCTATGAACGGGACCTGTCTCACCTGGCTCATGTCTTGGGCAAACCCGCGGAGGCTCTGCGCTGGGATCATCTTGCCAAGATGCGGCTGGCGGCCATCCAGCGGTATCTGTGGCGGCCCAAGGAAGGCGTGTTTGCGGACTATGACTTTGTCTTCCTCCGGCCGTCGAGTTATGCCTATATCTCGTCGCTCTATCCGCTTTGGGCAGGCGTTGCAAGTCGCGAACAGGCGAAACAAGTGGTGGCCAAACTCAACCTCTTCGAGAGGCCTGGCGGCCTGTCCATGAGTAATACACAATCCGGAATGCAATGGGATGAACCCTACGGATGGGCGCCGACCAACTGGATTGCCGTGGCGGGTCTCGAGGCCGCCGGGTTCCGTGCGGATGCCAAGCGCCTGGCCAGCAAATTCGATTCGACCGTGGACACCGGGTTTGCCTCCGACGGCACCATCCGCGAAAAGTACAACGTCGTCTCCAGCAGCGCGAACGTAGAGGTGAGCGCCGGTTACAAGGTCAACGTCATCGGCTTCGGCTGGACAAACAGCGTCTATCTCAAGATGAAACAGGTGATGGAGGAAAAGTAGCGCGTGGGCAGTGAGTCAAGCCAGGCGGACCGGCTTCAGGGTCTTCGGACCCTCTACGCGAACCAGATTGTCGCTCTCGCCGGCCTGGCTCCGGACAATCCCATGACAAGCGAAATCATCGACGCCCTGGCGTCGATTCCGCGGGAGAAATTTCTGGGGCCGCCTCCGTGGAGGATTGTTTCGTCCGCCGGGCAAACCCTCACCACCACGGACGATCCGGCGGCTCTCTATCAAAATGTCCTGGTGCCGCTGGGCGCAGGCCGGGGCCTGAACAATGGGCAGCCCAGCCTTCACGCCCTGTGCCTTAATGCGCTGGCGCCAAAAAAGGGCGAGCGCGCCGTCCACGTGGGCGCGGGCACGGGGTACTATACGGCTGTTCTGGCCATGCTGGTGGGCAAGGCGGGTACGGTCGACGCCTATGAAATTGATCCGGGCCTGGCCGAGCGCGCCACCGCCAATCTTGCCGGCTTTCCGCAGGTCGCAGTGCACAGCCGGTCTGGTGCGGAAGCGCCGCTCCCGGCGTGCGACCTGCTCTATGTGAACGCCTCCGCGGCCGAACCGTTGGCGGTCTGGCTGGATGCTCTGAACCCGGGCGGGCGTCTGCTGTTTCCCCTGGCCCCGGAAGATGAACCCGGGCAGATGTTGCTGGTCACGCTCAGCACCGACGGCCTGTATGCCGCCCGATTTCTCTGCGGCGTGCAGTTTGTTGCCTGCGCCGGAGCCCAGAACCCACGGGCCGCGCGAGCGCTGAGCGAAGCATTCCGCAAGGGGCATTGGAGCCAGGTGAAGTGGCTGCACCGCGAAGGTCTGCCGGACGAGAGTTGCTGGTGCGCGGGGCCTGGATGGTGGCTCTCGACGCAATGGTAACGGCGCGTGATTCCGCCCCATTGCTTGTTCATCCCGGCACAACCCCGGAAAAATCAATGAGCTTTAGCCCCTGGGGTGGCTTTGCCCGAAAAGTGCTCAGCATGGCACATCCTGCCCAAAAAGCTGAAACGCTGTTCAAGCATGCCTGCGGTCCTATCTTCCGTTGCTGGATCGAGCAGGGGCAATTGTTTATGAAATGGTAATTGCCGAATAGACGGTGAATCGCCCGGAAGTCATGCAGACGCAGGGCGGTTAGGATGGAGTCATGGCCGAAAGACAGCTTTTGATTGAAAAACTTGTCTCGGAACTTCATCTAAATGTCGCCGAGCGGAATGAACTGGGAAAAGGTCCTATCTTGCTCTCGGAGGTGGCTTCGGCCATTTTGCGGATTCTGACAAACTCCGGGAGATTCCCACCGAATGCCGCTGAATGGCAGCCCGGCGTGGCAGTATTTGAAGGTCATTTCCTTCACATGCTTGCTGATGGCACCGTGCGGCTCTGGTGGCAACGGGGTTTCCCGACAGACCCTTATCAGATGGCGGACCAAGGGCACCTCGATTTCCCCAATCAGGCGCGAGGCGTAGAGGAGTTCATTAAGAAGGAATGGCCCAGAAGGAATATCGATGGGATTTTATTTAAGATGTGACGGCCTCATGCCGTATTTGAGAGACAGAATGAGGTGGCGTTCCGGACGAGTCGTGGCCAACTCTTCCCTTTGACAACTCTTCGCCTGAGGATCATCCGCTCCGTTCACTTCTTTAGATCGGGAGTGATAAAGGCGAACGTGCCGTCCGGCGTCCAATTGGATGGTTTCCCTGCCATTCTGTTCAACAGGGGCACTCCCACCACGGGAACGAACGGCCCTTCTCTCCCCGTCCAGTTGCGACCAAATTGTCGCGGAGCATATCCTGCCACACTACCCACGATCAGTAACGACCCATCATCCAACAAATCTGCCACGCCAATATCGACGCACGGATAGATATGCTCCTCGTCTACGTACACCCGCTCGACGATATGCTCCACGACATTCTGTTCTACCAGTGGGTGCGACCGCCCGAGCCAGCGAAACGAGCACTTCCGAGGGAAAGTCGTGGCGCACTTCTCCTCTGCCATGTGAATCACTTCCTCGACCGACTTTTCTACGAATTTACTGAACTCATCCCGGGTCATGTCCGCACCGAATCTGCCACATCATAACACGGCTGCGGCTCAAGTTCCTGGGTCGTGGCTAACTCGGAAGTTACCACGCAGTCACCCAGATAACCAAGTCGGAATGAGCACTTCTCCAGTGAATATTCCTTCTTACCCAATAGCTCTTCGCCCTGGCCAAAAAATCGAAGTTCTTGGCAAAGAGCTCTGGGGTGTCCAGCCGAAGAATCTACTGTGCCGCCGCTGTTTCCGCGGCCTTCAGTCTTGCCGCGCCCTCGGTGGCCGCAATCATGGCCTCGGTCCCCATGCAGGAGTTCAACAGCATGTGGTAAAGTCCGCGGGCGCACCACTCCTGCTGATAGAACTGGCGAATGGCGGCGGCGCGGCGCTTGTCAAAAGCGGCCAGGTGCTGGTCGGCCTGTTGTGCCTGCTTGGGAAAGGCGCCCACGAACCAATCGCGCTTGGCCTTGGCCGTGGCGTAGACAAACACATGAAAGCAGCCTGGCTGATTGGCCAGCGCGCAGGCCGCTCCACGGCCCACCAGTACACACTCGCCGCGCTTGGCCTCATCCAGAATCTGCTGCTGGATCAGCGCCAACATGCGCTCGCAGTCGAACACCTGCTGCTCGGAAAGCCCGGTCAGGGAGTAGACGGAATCCCGCCAGAAGACCTTGCCGTAGCGGTAGTACCAGGGGTCAAGACGCTCGTCGAGCCGGGCAGCCTGTTCCGGCGCAACGCCCGCCGCCCGCGCCGCCGCACAGGGCAGTTCCGAGTCCAGCAGCCGCCAGCCCAGGTGGGCGGCCAGGTCGTGGGCAAACTCTCCGCCGCGCGAGCCGTACTCCCGCTCGACGGTAATGACGCGCACCGGTGCACAGATCATGCCAATGATCCCCCGCCAGAGGAGCATACAACGAAATTGGGGAGATTCGGCAAGCGGCGTCAAATTGGCCGTCCGCATCACCCTCCCGGCACCACCGGTTCTTGCCCCAGCCTCCGCAGGGAATCCAAAAAAACGATCCAACCACGCAACAAAAACCCCTTCGGCATACCTTGACGGTCTACACAAGACGATTGTAGATTGTCTACATATGGGAAAACCGAACGATCTTGTTCAAGGCACGCTCGACCTGCTGATCCTGAGAACCGTTTCTCTGCAGGACATGCACGGCTGGGCCATCGCCAAGCGGATTCAACAGATTTCCGGCGAAGTGTTGCAGGTGCAGCAAGGGTCGCTCTACCCGGCGCTGCACCGGCTGGAGCAGCAGGGGTGGATCCAGGCCAAATGGGGAGAGAGCGAAACCGGCCGCCAGGCCAAGTTCTACTCGCTGACCGCCGCCGGACGCGGCCAATTGGAAAAGGAAACTGCCAACTGGGCGCGACTGTCCGCGGCGATCAACCTGGTCATGACCGAAGCGTAAGGAGGCTGCGATGCGCTGGCTAGCAAGGATTCAAATGAAGATGCAGATGCTTTTCCAACGCGGCAAGGCTGGTGCTCGCCTGGACGATGAGTTGCAGTTTCACCTTGAGCAGCAGATCGCAGAGAACGTCGCCGCCGGAATGAACGCCGACGAGGCCCGTTTTGCAGCGCTGCGCAGTTTCGGCAATCCAGCGCTGTTGCGTGAGCGGACGCGCGCCACTTGGTGTTGGACCTGGCTTGAGCTGTTCCTGCGCGACGTGCGCATCGGCGTGCGCGCCCTGGTCCGCGCTCCGGGATTTGCGGCCCTTGCGATCCTGGTGATGGCGTTGGGAATTGGCGCGAACGTGGCTCTATTCACGGTCGTGCGCAGTGTGCTTCTCAATCCGCTGCCCTATCCCGGGTCGGACCGGTTGGTGGCGCTTTACGAGCACAGCATTGCCGGTGCCTCTCTTTACAACGTGGTTGCGGGCGGCGTCTTCACAGAGTGGAAGAAGCAGAACAGCAGCTACTCCGACATGGCGCTTGTCGGCGAGGCGGAGTTCAATCTCTCCGGCGTCAGCGGGCAACTGCCGGAGAAAGTCCGCGGGGTCGCTTGCAGTTGGAGCCTGCTGCCTACGCTCGGTGTGCAGCCGGCGTTGGGGCGCAACTTTACCGCGGCCGACGATCAGCATTCCGCGAACGCAACGGTGCTGATGAGCTGGAGCCTGTGGAAGCGGCGATTCGGCGGCGATCCGGCCATTCTCAATCAGACCGTTCATCTGGATGGGCAGACCTACACCGTCATCGGTATTCTGCCCGCGTGGTTTGCCTATCCCGATGCTTCGACGCAGTTGTGGACACCTGTTTACCACTACAAGCCGGCTGAGATTATGAAAAGCCTTGGGGCTCACCAGTTCCATGCCGTTGGCCGCTTGAAACCGGGAATCTCCGCCGCTGAAGGCGTGGCGGATCTGACCGTGATTTCACGACGGCTGCACGATCAACACCTCGACAACCCATTCGTGAGCAAAGCCGCGATGGCCCGTCCTCTACTCGACGATATGGTGGGAGAGACCCGGCGCCCGCTCTATATTCTGCTGGCGGCCACGGGCTGTGTCCTGCTGATTGCGTGTCTCAACGTGGCCAATTTGCTGGTGGCGCGTGCGGCTGCCCGGCGCAAGGAGTTGGCCATTCGCACGGCGCTCGGCGGCGGCCGGATGCGCCTGCTGCGCGAGCGGCTGATGGAGAGTCTTCTGCTCTCCGCAGCAGGCGGCGCCCTGGGTCTGCTTTTGGCCTATGGCGCGGTGCAATGGCTGGTGAGCACACGCCGTGAGATGAGCCGTGTGGACGCCATTCACATCGACGGCGCGGTGGCCGCTTTCACGGTGGGGTTGGTGATGCTGTGCGGCCTCTTTGCCGGAATGATTTCGTCGCTGACCACAAAAGACAAGCAACTTCTCCTCTCGCTGCAGGACTCGGCGCGCGGTTCGAGTGCTGGCCGAACGCAGACGAAACTCCGCAGGTCGCTGTTGGCCGTGGAGGTGGGTCTGACCGTGGTTCTGCTGGTCTCGGCCGGGTTGCTGCTCAAGAGCTATCAGCGCCTGCGTACCTCGGAGTTGGGCTGCACCACGGAGAATGTGCTCACCATGAACCTCCAGCTCTTCGGCAGCCACTACCGCCAGCCCGCGCAACTGGTGAACTTCTATGCGGCGTTGCTGGAACGGGTGCGCGCACTCCCTGGAGTGAAGGCCGCAGGCTTTGTGGAAGCGGTTCCAGGGCAGGGCTATTGGAGCGATGAAGGCTTCAGCGTTGTCGAGCATCCGCCGATGGCGCAGGGCCACGCTCAATTTGCGCTGATCCGCAATGCAGATCCAGGCTACTTTGCGGCCCAGGGCATTCCTCTCCTGCGCGGACACAGCTTCGATCCGAGCAGAAGACTCGATCAGGCAAACCAGACGGTGGTCGACGCGGCGTTTGCCAAACGATACTTTCCCAACGAAGACCCCCTCGGGAAACATCTGAAATTGGATGATAAAAGCTACCAGATCGTCGGGATCGTAGGCGACACGCGCTACACCCTGGCAAAGGAGCCCGAGCCCGTCCAGTACTACCCGCTTTTCGCCGGTACGGCCAACAACGGAACGCTGGTGATCCGCTCGGGCAGCGATGTGGAGCAGTTGGCCCTGCCGGTGCAGCGCCTCATCCAGGACATGGATCACGAGTTGCCTGTTTCCGATGTGCTCACAATGGACCAGATGCTGGGCAAGTCCACGCAGGACGAAAGCTTCATCACAACGCTGCTGGTGGCCTTTGCCGGCCTGTCGCTGCTGCTGGCGGCGGTGGGGCTGTTCGGCGTGCTGTCGTATGTGGTGGCACAACGGACCAGCGAGATCGGCATTCGCATTGCGCTGGGCGCGCAGCGGGAGCAAGTGCTGCGAAAGGTGCTGCTCGACGGGTTGAAGCCCGCACTGTTTGGACTTGTATTCGGCCTGGCAGCCAGCGTGGGCGCTGCGAGGTTGATTCGAACAATGCTTTATGGAACTCAACCGCTTGACCCGGCTGTTTTTGGCGCCGTGGCTGCGACACTGTTGTTGGTCGCAGCGCTGGCCTGCATGGTTCCAGCCTGGCGCGCCTCGCGCCTCAACCCCATGCAGGCACTCAGAACAGAATAGGCGCGGGAGACGATATCTCCCGCGCCTGCTCTGGCGTCTATTGAGGACCCCAGGCCTACTGCGTCACCGGCTCCTGGGGCAGAGCCTTGTGCATCTTCAAATGAGGCGCATTCGGCGGCACGGGCGGTTTGGGTGCACCTGAGACTGAGGGC
>Ga0224529_1000207_pt1 | contig 46813 bp, 26 predicted proteins | sample CBST50metaG_FD_179893 | JGI IMG/M metagenome (GOLD analysis project Ga0224529, IMG submission 179893) | Peat soil microbial communities from Stordalen Mire, Sweden - C.B.S.T50 | ecosystem: Environmental > Terrestrial > Soil > Wetlands > Peat | place: Sweden: Norrbotten County, Stordalen Mire...
GCACAGTTGTCATCGATACTGGCGCGCTCACACTTACCTATACGCTCACCGGAGATGGCCGTTTTTCGCCATCGAACCTCTCCATCGAGCTGACCGTGGACGGCAAGCCGGTGGTTTGGCATCCAGGCCTCGCCGACCCTGAGAATCTTTTCGGCACCACGCGCACCCTCGACGGCGCACGCGGCAGTAATACCCGCGAGTCCATCGAACCGGGGGTGGTCTCGCGTGCTGGCTGGGCGCTGGTGGACGACTCGACGCGCCCCCTCTTTGATTCGGCGGATTTCAGTTTCAAGGAAGGCGAGAAAAGCTCGTGGCCGTGGGTCATGGAGCGGCCCGCTGGCGAGCGGCAAGACTGGTACTTCTTCGGCTACGGACATGATTATCGCAAGGCTCTCGGAGACTTTGTGCGTGTCGGCGGCCGCATCCCGCTTCCGCCGCGCTTCGCCTTCGGCGCATGGTGGTCGCGCTACTGGGACTATAGCGACCAGGAGTTCAACGAGCTGGTGCGCGGCTTCCGTGAGAACGATACGCCACTCGACGTGCTGGTCATCGACATGGACTGGCACATCAGCGACATACAGCTCAAGGCCGAGGGCCAAGTGGACCAGTCGGGAGAAGAACTGGGATGGACCGGCTATACGTGGAACAAGACGCTCTTTCCTGACCCCGAGAAGTTTCTGGCCGGGATTCATGCCGAGGGGCTGAAGGCGACTTTGAATCTGCATCCGGCGTCGGGGGTGCAGCCGTGGGAGCAGGCTTATCCCGCAATGGCCGCGGCGATGGGAATCGATCCGGCGACCAGGAAGTACGTTCCCTTTGACATTACGGACAAGCGGTTTGCAACCAATTACATGAACATCCTGCACCACCCGCTGGAGAAGCAGGGCATCGACTTCTGGTGGCTGGACTGGCAGCAGCAATTGCCTACCAAAATGGCTGGTGTGACGCCTACCTGGTGGCTCAACTATGTGCACTTCACCGACCAGCAGCGCGAGGGGAAAAGGCCGCTGTTGTTCCATCGCTGGGGTGGGCTGGGCAATCACCGCTATCCAATCGGCTTCTCGGGCGATACGGTTTCTGTATGGGATTCGCTGGCCTTTCAGCCATGGTTCACGGCCACGGCGGCCAATGTGGGCTACGCGTATTGGAGCCACGACATCGGCGGCCATATACCGGGCATTGTGGAGCCGGAGCTTTACACGCGGTGGGTGCAGTTTGGCGCCTTCAGCCCCATCCTGCGCACCCACACCACCAAAAATCCGGAGTCGGAGCGGAGGCCCTGGGCCTACCCGGAGCCGTATTCGTCCGTTCTGCGCTCGACCTTCCAGCTTCGTTATGCGCTTCAGCCGTATCTCTACACAGAGGCGCGCCGCACTTATGACACCGGCGTGGCCTTCTTCCGTCCGCTTTACTACGACTGGCCGCGGGAAGATGCCGCATACTCCAGCAAGGGCGAATACACATTCGGCGATCAGATGCTGGCCGTCCCGGTAGTCGTTCCAGCCGACAATGCGACCGGCCTCTCGACAGAAAAGGTGTGGTTGCCGGAGGGCGAGTGGATCGAGTGGCCGACAGGCAAGCACTTTACCGGTCCGGTCACGGCGGAGCGCAGCTTCTCCATCGAACAGATTCCCGTCTACCTGCGCGCCGGGGCTATCGTGCCCATGCAGCCGCCCATGCGCTATACGGGCGAAAAGCCCGTGGACCCGCTGATCGTGAATGTGTGGCCGCTTCAGCGCTATTTCGACGACTTGAGAAGCAGAACTTCCAGTTATTCGGTGTACGAGGATTCCGGCGTTTCGGTAGAATATCAGCGCGGCGTTTTTGCTCGCACCCCGATCAAGGCCACGCAGATTCTTGCAAATATGAAGGTTGAAATTGGCCCGGTGGAAGGTAGCTATCCTGGTATGTTGAAGTCCCGCGCTTATGAGTTGCGCTTGCCCGCAGACTGGCCGCCCGTCGAGGTCAAGATCAACGGAGTGGTTCTAAAACAGGCTTACGGCAACGATCAAGGCTGGAGCTACGAAGGCAACACGCTAACAACCATCATTCCGGTGCCATCTTCGAGCGTTGCCGCCAAGGTGACCGTCGAGGTGCGCCGCGCCGGCGAAACCATGAGCAACGATGGCGAGCTGGATGGCTTCGCCGGTTTAATGACGCGGCTGCGTGATGTTTACGACGCCATTCATCAGGCTGAACCCGTGGCTTGGGAGCCGGATATCCTGGTGGATGCGGTGCAGACAGGCGACAGAATTGGCTATTATCCCGAGCGCATCCAGGAGGAGCTTGCCCACCTCCGCCAAGTGCTGCCGCAAGCGATGACCGCGGTAAAAGAACTTGATGCGAGCTTTGACCACCTCTCTGCGAAATATGACGAGCGTATGCACCGTGAAAGCTGGCGTCCCCCCGAAACAGACGCACAGCGGCAGCGCCGCCGGGATGCCATGACGAGAGCCAATCGGCTGATGATGGAAGTGGGCAAGTAAAGCAGGATTCCAGAAAACTGGAATCAAACCGCAAGTTCTGCTTCGATGGCCGTATAATCGGCACTCAGATGCGCGTTCAACACATTTGCGCACAGATCATATGACCAAACACGTCCTTGTTTATGCAGCGTGCGCCGTGGCTCTCAGCTTGGGCTTGGGAGTCTTGGCCGGCTGCGGCGGGTCGTCAACTCCCGCGACTCCCTCGCCTTCGATCACCAGCTTTGGGGCGATTCCGGCGATGATTGCAGCGGGAGGAAGCACCACTCTGACGGCGGTTTTTGCCAACGGGACGGGCGTTATTACGCCCGGTAATCTTGCCGTTACCAGCGGGGTTGGGGTGAGCGTGAGTCCCACAACGACCACGGCCTATACCCTTACAGTTACTTCTTCCGCCGGGGCTGCGATTACCCAGGCAGCGACGGTTACCGTGACTCCCGCGCCTTCAATCACCAGCTTTGGGGCGAATCCAACGGCGATTATTGCGGGAGGCAGCACCACGCTGACAGCGATTTTTGCCAACGGCACGGGTGTTATTACGCCCGGAAATCTCGCCGTTACTAGCGGGGTTGGGGTGAGCGTGAGTCCCACAACGACCACGGCCTATACCCTTACAGTCACCCCTTCCACAGGAACGGCGATCACGCAGGCAGCGACGGTTACCGTGACTCCCGCGCCTTCAATCACCAGCTTTGGGGCGAATCCAACGGCGATCATAGCGGGAGGCAGCTCCACTCTGACGGCGGTTTTTGCCAACGGCACGGGCGTTATTACGCCCGGAAATCTCGCCGTTACTAGCGGGGTTGGGGTGAGCGTGAGTCCCACAACGACCACGACTTATACCCTTACAGTTACTCCTTCCACTGGGACGGCGGCGACGCAGACGGTGTCGGTTACTGTTGTTGGGAGTACGGTAACCGTAAACCAGTCGATCAGTGGCCCTGCCGTAACCGACCAGATTCTCGGAATGAATATGGCTGCATGGTTCGATCCGACCACGCCCGCTATTGTGCCCGCGTTCAAAACAGCCGGTATCAAGACGACACGTTGGCCGGGTGGATCATGGTCTGATGATTATCACTGGGCCAACAATACCATGTGCAATAGCACTCCCAATTCGAATGCCACATTTTCAAACTTCATCAACGACCTTGTCATTCCAGCAGGTCTCGATGTGGCGCTTACGGCGGATTACGGCACGGACGCGGCATGCACCGGGCCTGGCGATCCGACTGAGGCTGCCGCCTGGGCGGCCTACGCGCTGGCCCATGGCGGCAATGTAAGTCATATTACGGTGGGCAACGAGGAATACGGGAGCTGGGAAACAGATCTGCACACCAAGCCGAACGACCCCATAACTTATGCCAACGCGACGGCAACGGGATACTATCCGGATATCAAGGCGGTCGATCCCAACGTGCTCGTCGGCGTGTCCGTCAACCCAGGCAATTCCCCTGCGTGGGATCCGATTGTGCTCTCCCAGGCGAAATATGATTTCGTCGAATATCACTTCTATCCGGAGGCGCCGTTTCAAGAAAGCGATACCTTCCTGGTGCAGCAGGCAGCGCAGGAACTGACCGCGAATATCAACACCATCAAGTCGGAACTGGCGACGGCAGGTCATGCGAATACACCCATTTACGTCGGCGAAATTGGCTCAGTCTACGGCGATCCCGGCAAGCAAACGACATCCATCACCCAGGCATTGTTTGCGGGCCAGGTGTTGGGCGAAATGATGAACGCGGGAATATCACGCGCAACTTGGTGGCTCGGGTTCGGCGGCTGCGACGATGATTCCAGCGTAGAAAACTTTTCCAGCTCGCTCTATGGCTGGCAGACCTTCGGCGGTTACATGGTGTTTTCCGATGGGCTTCCGGAGTACGGCTGCGAAAATGTCACTTTGCCAGCAGGAGTCTTGCTGCCCACGGCGCGAGCATTTCAGCTTTTCAGCAGCGTGGCCGTCACGGGCGAAACCGTACTGACCGCCGCGGTGGCTGGTGATACAACCAACGTGCGTGCATATGCTGCAACCAATAACGGCGGAACAGCCCTGGTGTTGTTCAACCTGGACGAAACCGCGAGCGCGTCGGTTGCGGTTTCGCTTTCGGCGCAGAGCGCCACTTCGGGCGTTACCGTCCAAACTTACAGCAAGGCCATCTACGACCAGTCGCAGACCGGCGTCTGGGCCGCGCCTAAAATCGCCAATCTCGGCGCTCAGAGCCTTCCGCTATCTCTTTCCCTGGATCCGTGGAGCATGAATGTCGTGATCATTAAATAAGTGGGTGGCAGGTATCGTTTGGCATTTGCGGGAGTCTATCCAAGAAGCTTCGGAGCGTGAGCTGCCAAGTACATGAGGAGAAACTTCGGGGTGGGCGAATACGAAGGTTTAGTTATTCGAACTTGAGTGCGGATGTGATGCGTTTTTTATTTCGAAGTGCCGCCGCAAGGCTTCCGGGGGATACTTGCGTTGGCTTAGGCTTGCGAAGCAAACTGCTTATGGAGAGATTGAATTGACAGAACTTCCTGGTAGTCAACCCGCGAAGAAGGCAAAACAAGGGGACATGGCGTCGGTGGTGTGTCGAAAGCCCACCATGAACGATGTCGCGCGGCTGGCACGCGTGGGTACCATGACTGTCTCCCGCGTCCTCAGCGGAAAGGTGCCTGTTTCGGCTGAAACCGAGCAGCGTGTAAGAACTGCGATCGAACAGCTAAAATATCGCCCGAATGAGCTGGCGCGCGCATTTCGCGGTCAACGGAGTCACACTATCGGTCTGATTATTCCTTACCTCTACGATCCCTTCTTTGCCAACTGCGCACACGCGGTAACGACTGTCGCCAAGGAGCATGGCTATTCTGTGATTCTCACAACCTCCGCTGAGGATCCAGACATAGAGTATGCCGAGGCGGAACAGATGCTGCAACGATATGTGGACGGCCTGGTAGTGATTCCCACCAACTTCCGTCATACGCGTCTTACGCGCGCCTTGTTTGGCAAGACTCCGGTTGTGGCCTTTGACCGTCCGGTTCCTGACCCGACCATGGATGTGGTGCTGGTGCAGAACACGTCCGGGGCACGTCACATTGTCGAGCATCTGATTGAGCATGGGCATCGGCGAATTGCCTTCATGGGACTGAGCCGAACCTTGTTTACCATCAACGCGCGCTTTCTCGGCTATCGCCGCGCCCTGCAGGAAGCGGGCCTGAAAGAGGATGCGTTTTTCGGCTGCGGATCAGAGGAAGATACCTTGCGGGCGTTAAGGGACAAGCTGAAGAGTGCGAATGCGCCGACGGCGATTCTAACTTCGAATACCTTGGCGACGCGCTATGTTCTCAGTGCGATTGCGCACCTGAACGTACACGTTCCGAACGATCTTGCATTTGCTGGTTTTGACGACTTCGATATGGCAGAGTTCACCGCACCACCACTTACGGTGGTGCGCCAACCTGCCCAGGAGATGGGCCGGGTTGCAACCAACCTGCTCTTCGATCGCATCGCGCGCAGTGAAACTCCGCAGACTGGGAGCAGGATCGTCCTGCCGGTGGAGATTGTGTTGCGCCGCTCCTGCGGCTGTAAACACCGCACTCCAGTTGTCATCCATTAGGGAAATCCACTATCGATGTGCCCTATTGGACCGCAACCGTCTGTGTGGCGAGATTCCAGCCACGGAGTCCGATTGCGGGCTTGCCAGCATCAACAGGGAAGGCAATGGTGACGATGCGCTCCTCGCCGGGGAGCAGCGAGATGTAGTTCTCGCTGTAGTAAGCAGGCAGGATGCGCTCGCCCGTAGCCGCATCCTGGAGCGTCAGCTTGACCATAAGTGCCGGAGAAGAGCCGGAGTTTTTGATTTTTACTGTGGCTTTGCGCTCACCGTTTGCCACGGCAACCGTGGCTGAAGCTGACAACGCGGCTTGCGGCAGCCCGTTCAGCTCGCGCAGGCTGGCTTCATCCTTGGCCCACCAGTAGAAGTTATCGCTCACTGGGGCGCCAGCCGCATCGCTGACCTGCAACTCGACGAGAATGGTGTGGCCTGCGGCGAGTTGATCCAGATCGGGCTTGCTTACGGATGTGCGGTCATTCGCGGTGGCCAGAATCTGATGGGTCTGATCGCTCAGTGTCTTGCCGTCGAGGCTCATCAGATGCGTGCGCACCTTGAAGGAGCGGGCTTCGCCCAGGTTGATCAGATCAATGGTGTTGTTGGTTAGATCAAGCTGCGCGTGGACCGGCTCGCAAGCCTTTTGTATGCCGTAGAAGCTGGATTGCGTGTCGTAGTCCCAACTGAGGAAGTTCCACTCCATGCTAGGCCAGGCCGGCTGGGTCATCCAGATCATACGGCCGGAGTTGGGTTGCCAAAGATGGGCGGCGAAGCCCTCGAAGATGGCGCGATGGCCGGCATAGTCGAGCATCTGGGCCTTGCGCTCGAAGTCTTCCAGGCTGGCGGGTGCGCCAAACTCGGTGTCCATGTGAGCCATGTAAGGGGCGACGGCGCCGTTGCCGCTCTGGTGCCAGTCGTGATAGGCCCAGGTATCGCTGATGGGCCAGCGGTCGGGCAGGGGAATAAAAGACTTGATGCTTTCCAGCGTGGGCACGCTGGGAATGCCGAGTTCGACGCTGAATCCGCGGTTGATTTGGTAGTAAGTTTCAAGCGGCTGGAACTGATAAGGCCCAGAGTTGCGCAGGTTAACTTGGTTGGAGCTGCCGGTGTAATAGCGGGTGTGGTCGAGCGTGCGCACCAGCGTGGCCAGCCCTTGGTTGAGGATGGGCTGCGGAACGCCCTCGTTGCGGCCACACCAGACCACGATCGACGGATGATAGCGAAAGCGCAGGATGGTGTCGCGCGCATTCTTCAGGAACAGCGCCGGATCCTGGGCTTCCAGGTTGTAGTTCTGGGTGGATTCCCAGAAATCGTTCCAAACCATCAGGCCGTACTTGTCGGCAAGTGCGTAGAAGTTCTCTTCGGTGTTCTGGCCCATCCAGTTGCGGATGAGGTTCACATGCGCGTCGCGATGGAGGCGGAAGAAAGGCTCCAGATGTTCGATGCTCACGCGTTTGCGGCTGTCATCCATGCCCCAGTTGCCACCACGCGCGGCAATGCGAACGCCGTTGACTTTGATGACCAGGTCCGTGCCCGGCCAGCCGCCCGCGACGGACTGAATCGATGGCGAACCCTCGGCGCCCGGCTCCAGTGAGTGCACCCAGGCGTGGAGCCTCCAATCGGGCAGTGTTTGGCCCGGGGGCAAGAGATCAAGCGTTTTGTCGTCGATCTGCCGGATGCCTTCATGGCTTTCGTCGATGAGCGGCAGGGCTTGGTCATGGGTGCGGCTGGGTAGAACTTCCACGCGGCGCAGGTGGCCGGTGGAGTCAAAGAGCGAGATTTCATAGCTGACTTCTCTCATGCCGAAGTCGATCAGGCGCTGGGAAGAGAGTTGGCCGGCGGCTGTGAAGGAGACTCGGAGCGTGTGCAGTGCGGGCTCGCCATAGCCGTTGGGCCACCACAGGCGCGGATGCTGGATCTTGAGTTGTGCAAACTCAGCGGGTTCCAGCCGGATGACGGTCTCGCCGGGTGCGAGATGCAGGTGTTTGGTCACCTTCGTGTTGTCGAAGGTAGCCGTGAGAATACCTTCGACCGTTCCACTGGCCGCGTTGGCGAGCGGAACTTCGATCTCGATGTCAGCTTCGCTGCGGTCCGATTTGGGCAGTGTAGTGACCACCTGCAAATCGCCGATCTCCACCGGGCCAGAGGCCGTCAGGGTCACATCTTGCCAGATGCCCGTGTTGCGGTCGCGGATGCCGGGAATCCAGTCCCAGCCCTCGGTCGCGGCGAAGGTTGGTCCGTCGATGACTTCCAAGCCGCCGTTCTCGCCTGGGCCGGCCAGTATGGACTGCTCGTGGGCGACGCCGGGATGCGGAGGCGGAGAAACCCGCACAGCCAGCGCGTTCTTGCCGCTGGCCGCAACCAGGCCAGTGACGTCGAATTTGCCCCGCAGAAATGCGCCTGTAACCCCGCCCAGCTTCTTGCCGTTCAGCCAAACTTCGGCGGCGTAGTTGATGCCCTCAAAGGTGAGTGCTAGCCGCTGGCCGCGCATCGCGGCTGGCGTCTTGAACTCCACGCGGTACCAGTAATCCTGATGGGCCAGGCTTTCAGGAATGGCCAGGTTGTTGAGGCCGTAATCGGGGTCGGGGTAGATGCCGCGGTCGATCATGGTCGTCAGCACGGTACCCGGCACGGTGGCTTGGAGCCAGTCCTTGTCTGCAAAGCCGGCCGTGGCTATCTCCGCGCCCGCGGCTTTGACCTGCGGCGCAGCGGCCAGTTTCCAGCCGCTTTCGAGCTTCCAGGGATTCTTTCCTGCCAATTGACTTCCAAGCTCCGCAGTGCGCGGCGCTTTGGCAACGGGCTTCTGAATGTCGCCTATGTCGCGAGGCAGCGTGGATGGATCCTGCGGCTCGCTGTAGCCGGCTTGCGCGCTGGTCTGCACGGGCCAATGCCGTGCGGCCTCTTCATAGGTGGGCAGAGCAAAGTCCGGCGGAGCATCGGCCACGGTCTTCACCTGCATGGCCGTCAACGCCTCGCGGTAGATCTTGAGCGCGGCAATCTGGCCCCCAAAGTGACTGCCGGCAATTCCAGGCAGTGGCTTCGGAGCCATCTCCAGGCGTGCGGCCACGTCACCCCGTGCTAAAGGGCTGGTTGCCACTTGTTTGCCATCGGCATAGAGCGTCACGCGCTCTCCATCACTGACAGCCACGGCCAGATGCCACTTCTCCCGGTCAAGCAGGCTATCACTAGCGATGAGCCGTTCCGAACCTTGCGCGCGGCCCAGCCACAGTCCCAGGCGGTTATCCTGGATGTAGATGAAGCGCGCATTTTCCGCTGCCGGATCGCCGATGCCGGCCACCAATACCGTACCCGCCAGCGGCTCTGAGGAGCGGAACCAGAAAGCGAGCGTCCAGGTGGCGCGCAGGGCCGGCAATGCATCGTGCCCTTCGGACTGTTTTAGCACTGGGTGGTCCGGCTGTACGGCCGCCCGGCTGTCGGGCGCGGAAAGTGCGGCCAGTGTTTTGCTAAGTCCCGGACCGTCGGGAAGGAAGGTGGCGTTTTCCGGGCCATAGGCCTCGGCGGGAATCGCTTGCCCCCATGTGTACACCGGAGCTGCCAACATCATGGCCAAACAGGCAACCGCTGCAACGAAGCTGAATCGGGAACAAGTGGAAGACCGGAATTCTGAACTCAATGAGGCTGCGTAGCGAATTTTCATCGGGGATACATCCTACCTGGGACTCACGCGCCAATCTTCATCTGCGATATTCGTCTCGGTTGAGATTGCCGAAGGGCGGACTGGCAAGAAGAACGAACTGCTTGCAATCCGAAAAGAACCAACGCGATAGACCGGCCCGAAATGCCCAGGCCGAGAGTAGGCATCTGTGAGAGATCGTTACCATTTCTTCTTCGCATGGCCTGGAACTCAACGGCGCTGGAGCCGGAAGCCAGAGACCATGTTAACGGAAAATACCGGTATTTGTCGCTATCCGGGCAGTCTGAGAATAATATTTCCGTGAGATTCGAGCCTTTCTGTGGGAACCTGTGGTACAAATGGTACCAATCTCATTCGTGATAGAAACGATCTCGTGGATGGGGGCGCATTACCCACAAATGGTTGACGTTGTGAAGGATTCGATTCTCGTTTTTGACGTTGGCGGTAGCCATGTTTCCGCGGCAGTGTGCCAAGAGGGAGATTATTGCCTCGGGCCGGTGGTTAGCGCGCCTCATCCCGCAACGCAGACCTGCGAGGCCTTCGTTGGCCTTCTGCACACGCTCGGCGTTGAGGCGGGCGTCAACTGTGGCCGGGAGGTGGGTGCGACGTTGGCCATGCCCGGTCCCTTCGATTTTCAGGCCGGCATCAGCTTGATGCGCCACAAGCTGCCTTACCTTTATGGAATTGATCTGCGCCGGGCGTTGGCCGAGCGTTTCGGCTGGCAGCCCTGCCAGGTGCGCTTCATCAACGACGCCGATGCTTTTCTGCTGGGCGAGATTGGCGCGGGCGCGGCGCGTGGGTTTGGCCGCGCAATGGGCCTCACTTTAGGAACTGGGATCGGATCGGCGTTTGCCGTGGACGGCCGAATCGTGACCGAAGGCGTCGGCGTACCCAAGAACGGTGAAATCTGGAATCTTGAGTATGGCGGCGGGATTGTGGAAGACTTTATCTCATCCCGTGCAATCCGAGGCACATACGAACGGCGCACCGGCAAGACGCTCGAGGTCGTTCAACTGGCTGCCCTCGCGCCTGAAGACGCGGCGGCTCAAGAGGCATTCGCCGAGTTTGGACAGCATCTTGGGCGCGTGCTGGAGACATTGCTTGCCAGGTTTGTCCCGGATGTGGTCGTGCTCGGTGGGGGCATCTCTCGTTCTGCGTACCTGTTTTTGCCTGCCACGCGGAAACAGTTCTGCAATCAGGCTTTCCAGTTGCGCGTGTCGGAGCTTCGGGACCGGGCGGCACTTGTGGGATGTGGGGTGGCGTCGTTCAGCGGCGGCAACCGTTCAGCGATCCATGCCGGCTCCAGCTCAACGCCAGGCGATGCGGTCTAAGTTCGTTCTTGTTGGGACGGCATTACGAGGACCAGTTAGCAGAGGGCTGATAAAGATCGCGGCGATTCATTCCTTGCCTGCTGTTTTTTGCCGCGGCTTCATTCTCGCTTGACACTGTGGAGCGTGCCTGATGACATTGAGCGGGGCAAGATCACTCATCAGGACTTTGCCGGTTTACAGCAAAACCAGGGATGGTGAATCCCGGAACCATGCACTCAAGTCGACGCGACCAACAGGGAGCGGCGACCTTCAACGGAGCAAATCAGGATACAGGTTCCCTGGTTTTGCTCTAGCCCTCCGTCGCTGCGGCAATTCTTCCCTTGGTTTCGAAGATCTGGAGTTCCCTTATGCACATCGATTGCCTTACGGAAAATGCTCAGCCGGAGCGGAATTTGATCCGGCTCGTATGGGTTGCCTCGATTGCCGTTCTGTTGACGGCGCCGGTGCAAGCAAAGACGGTCGTCTTCTGGCAGCCTGGATTTCCAACTGTGGCCAGCCAGCCCGTGGAGCGCGCCTCACTGGCGCAGGCTCTCGATGGAGTGGATGCGCAGTTTGCGGATCTCAAGAATTTGAATGAGCCCGCAACGCTTTCGGATGCCGATTTGCTGATTCTTCCCTACGGCTCGGCTTTCCCGGCCGGCGGGTGGAAGGCGATTGATACTTACCTTCAGGCGGGCGGAAATTTGCTGATCGTCGGCGGCCAGCCGTTGCGTGTGCCTGTTGTCGAGTCGGGCGGCAAGTTTGTCGAATCCTCTCCCCAGGATACGTATTCCCGCGTACTCGACTTCCGTCACACCTATGAGGTTCCAGTTCCCAGCGATGCGCGATTCGCCTGGAAGTTTGGCTACGACTTGCCCCAGACGCCGCAGATTCGTGCGCGCCGGTTTTTTGCCGTGGAAGGTCACTTGGACGGTCTTGGGTTCATGATCGATAACGCCGGCGAACTGGCCGCTGCTCCTGTGATTGTGGCCAACCACATTTCCGGCCCCATGCTGGGCAGCCGCATCGTCGCGCTCGATTTCGATCCTCAGCCCGGCTATTGGCAAAGCCAGGACGGCATTGCACTTCTCCGTCAATCCGCCCTTTATGCCAGTCAAGGTGCTACCCAGTTCACGATCGAGATGTCTTTCTCCTCCGTCAGAACTGGCGAGCTCCCGCTTATCACTGTGCATCTGCGCAACCCGCGCCAGGAGCGCCGGGGTACTCCGGCCAACGGCGAGGTAAAACTCACGCTTAGCTCGGAGAACGAGGTGCTCGATTCGGCAACCCTGCCGATCACCCATCGCGGAACCGCGGAGGTTGTGGCTCCCTTCAAGCGGTTGCTGCCGCCCGGCTTCTACAAAGTTGCGGCGGTTTACAGCGAGGGTGGCCGGTTGCGCGAGTTCTATCAGAACGGTTTTTGGGTGGAGGATACGAAAACGCTGGCCAGCGGGCCGGTATTGGGTGTGCGCGGAGATTTTCTGACGCGCGATGGTGCTCCATTCTTTCCCGTTGGCGTGAACTACTTCACCACCGAAGAGAATGGATGGAATTTTTCTGGCCCCAGGAATGCATGGATATGGGAAAAAGACTTCGGCGATATGTCGCGGCACGGTGTGAGTTTTGTGCGGACCGGCGTGTGGATGCCCAATGAGCGCTCCATCGACGGCAGCACCGGAGGCGTGAGCGAGCGTTTCCTGCGCAACTTGGAAGCGTTTCTTCTATGCGCACAGCGGCACAAGGTTGCGGTGAACTTCACGTTTTTTGCCTTTTCGCCTTATTCGGGCAGCTTGGATCACGGAGATCCGGAGGTTGCCCTGCCCGGCCCCTATACCGATCCCGCTTCCATTCAGGCGCAGCAGGCTTATATTCGTTCGGTAGTCGAGCGATTCAAGGATGTGCCTTGGCTCTCGTGGGATCTGATCAATGAACCCAGCTTCTCGAATCCCCGTCATATTTTCCAGGGCAACTATCCCAATGGCGATCAGACTGAAACCGCGGCATGGCATCAATGGCTGCGTAAACAGTACGACGGCAACCTTGCGGAGCTCGCCAGTGCCTGGCGTCTCCCAGCCGAGCAGCTTGCCGGCTTCGATGCCGTGCCACTTTCCTCTCCCGCGGACCTGAAGTTTCAGAGATATGGGAACCTCAACGGGGTGCGCGCCGTAGACTACAACCTTTTCGCACAGGAGATCTTCAGCGATTGGGTTCGCTCCATGGTCTCCCTTATCCGCGCTACAGGTAGCAAGCAGCTTATCGATGTCGGACAGGACGAGGGTGGCGTGACCGACCGCGTGCTCAACCAGTTTTATGGCGGCGCGGGCATCTCTTTCACGACCAACCACACCTACTGGCAGGACGACGCCTTGCTTTGGGACTCTATGGCGGCAAAGCGCCCCGGTATGCCGAACATCACCGGGGAGACTGGCTATCAGCCCGCCTGGATGCCGGACGGCGCCTGGCGCTATGACGAATTCACGGGCCTTGACCTTCTCGAGCGCAAATGGGCTCTCGGTTTTGCCGCGGGCAGCAGCGGTGCAATGCAATGGGATTGGGCGCGCGAAGTGGATTTCGGCATCAAGCGCAGCGACGGCTCGGCTAAAGTGTGGGAAAGCCGAATGCGCGATTTGGGCAAGTTTGCACAGGAGGCCGCGCCACTGGCCACAGCCCTTACGCTGCCCGACGTGGCCATCGTCCTGCCCCAGTCCTATCAGATGTCGGTTTACAATTTGCCCGCGCTTGACGCCCAGCAGAAGGCCGTGCGCGCTCTTTACGGCTACGCTCGCAGCCAGGCTTACGCCGTCGGCGAATACCAAACCGGCCTGCTCGGTTCGCCTAAGCTCATTCTTCTTCCCTCGCCCTTTGTGCTCAACGAAAACGCATGGCAGGCAATCGAAAACAGGGTGAAAGCAGGGGCGGTCCTGCTGGTTACCGGCCCCTTTGATGGAGACGCGCACTTTCACGGCACTGGGAGACAGGACTCGATTGGACTTCCCTATCAAACGGAGGCGTTGACCATCCGCGATCACCTGATGCGCTTTCCCGGCGGTGAGGAACGGCTGAGTTTTTCCGGCGAGCGGACCACCGTGCTGAGCCGCGCGATCCTGGCGAATGGTGAAGACTGGGTGGAGAAGCCGCTGGGGCGCGGAAAGATTCTCTTTTCCTCGCTTCCATTGGAACTGAATGACAACTTGCAGGCGTTGGGCGATGTTTACAGTTATGCCCTCAAGGTCGCTGGCGTTGCGCCGGTTTACACTACGACGCTCAAGGATCCGGGAATTCTTATCTGCCCAACGCGCTTTCCCAAGGCAACGCTTTATGTAATTACGTCAGAGTCGAATCAGCAGGAGGTTGAATTCGAAGACGTACGCAGCGGAAGCCGCTTTGCCGGCACACTGGCAAGTGGACGAGCGGCTATTCTACTGGTTGGTGCGGATGGCAAGTTGCTATCTGCGTATGACTGGACCGCACATTAGAGCAAAACCAGAGTTGCTGTATCCAGAGGCAATGTCCTCAAGTGGCCTTTCCCTCAAGAAAAAGCCGCTGCGCAGGATGATTGCGACGCAACATTAACCCTGAAATTGCTCAGGTTCCCCTCTATGTTCAAAAACTGACCGAAGTTGGCGGAAGCGATTGAAACACGAGTACGCTTTCTTGACCACCTAGTCTGAGCTATCTGTTCTGGTTTGTTCTATTTGGCTTTTGACTTCTACTCGCCGGTTTTCAGGCCCTGCGATAACGATGCCTGCGCGTCATTACCAGGACAGCGTATCCAGCGTATCCGGCATCCATGGAGAGAAGCCTCTTGCCGTGTGGAGGTGGGTCTCGGCCGGAAACAGGCGATGCCCTCCATTTCTTCATATTCAGCCAATCCGGCCTGCCACGAAGCTCTGAATGCCGTCTGGATGGTATCGATACTATCCGTTCTTCGCCGTCATCGCCAAAACCAGGCGAAAGCCGCGCGCGCGCTGAGACAAAGGCGATTAACCCCTCTCGTGTTCTATCTTGTGTCCCAGGAGTGGTGCGAAGCATGGGAAATCATGATATTGTTCCCATTTTTCGCAAGTGCGAATTTTTTTCTTGACACGCGCATATTGATCAGCGTAATACTGCTTCCGAAGTTAAAACATTCTTTCAAAGTCTGCGTTCGCGTCGACGGAATGCGCTGCAAGTAAATTTAGTAAGAGTGCGGCGTGCCGCAGGCGGAGATTGAACCAGCCGACGGGAGATACTGCGATGACGTTCCTTTCTCGGATGAGGCAAACGGCCTCGCTGCTTGCGTTGATAACCGTTGCGCTGCCACTGCTGCAAGTCTCGCTCAATGCGCAGGAAACGAGCGGTCGCGTGACGGGGGTTGTGGCTGACACAACTGGCGCCGTCATTCCGAACGCGAGCGTCGCGATTAGAGACGAGCAGACAGGCATTACGCGGAAAGCGGTCAGCGATGGTCTTGGAGCCTTCGTTTTCTCGTCGGTGATCTCCAGTACCTCGTATCGGATTGAGGTTACCGCGGCAGGCTTTCGTGCATGGCAGTCGCAATTATTCGCTCTTAGGCCAGGCGACTCGCTCAACTTCTCCGATATCCGCATGCAAGTTGGCGCTGCGGCGTCGGAGTCGGTGACTGTGGAGGCCGAAAGCGAGGCTATCAAGGCACTTGACTCAGGCGAGCGCAGCGACGTGATCAACGCTGAGGAGATCAAAAACCTTGCCATCATTGGCCGTGACGCGGGCGAACTGGTGAGGACCCTCCCCGGCGTCGCGATGTCTTCGGGCAGTATCAACAACACTGAGGGGTACAACTCCGCCGTTATTGGCCTGAGCGGACCGAGCGGGAGTTTCTCTTCGAACGGCACCGGAATCAACGGAATTGCGGTGGTCTGGGACGGCGCATCGCTTACCGACATCGGGAGCAATGCCGGGACCGTCCAAAGCATCAACATCGAAATGATCTCCGAGGTGAAGTTCTCCACGGACTTCGGTGCTGAGTACGCCAAGGGGCCGGCGGTCGAGAATGTCATTGGCCAGGCAGGATCTCAGGCATTCCATGGCGACCTTTATCTGGTAGCTCGCAACAATGCCCTCAACGCCAACGGGTGGTACAACAACGAACTGCGCGAAACACGCCCTGAGGGTAGTTACTACTATCCCGGCGGCAAGCTAGGCGGCCCGGTGCTTTTGCCGTTTACCGAATTCAACCGCAGCAAGGATAAGGCGTTTTTCTTTGTTGGCTTTGAGCCATACCGGCAACACTGGCAATCTGCCGAGCTTGCGAGTTGGGTTCCGACGATTGCGGAACGCAAAGGCGACTTCAGTGCGGAATCGCTCAATGCGCAGCTCTGCGGCGCTCGTCCGGATGGGGCAGTCAATCCAAATGCCATTCTGCCGATGTGCTATACGCAGAACTATCTCCCCTCGGGAGAACCACTCGACAGTAGCAATATTTCGGCCTATGCCAATTCGAGTGGCGCAGCTCTGGTCAACTGGCTGCCGCTGCCGAATGCCGATCCGTTCACCAATACCAATGGGTACAACTATATCAAGAATGTCATGCAGGACCAGAACGGAACCCAGTTGCACGTCAGAATCGACTACAACATCAACGACAAGAACCGGCTATTCCTGGCGTGGGGAAGACAGTCGCAGATCACGCAGGATCCGGTTAATATGAATTACATCCCGACTGCTTCCATGGAGTATCCGGGCGGCGTGACCAGCGGCGATCTTTCGAATATCTTTTCGGGTAGCTATACGCACTTTTTCAGCGCGACGGTAACGAACGATCTCACTGCCGCGATGTCCTATATATCGTCCCCAGGCAACATGGGTACTCCCGAAAAGGTGGACCGCTTCGACCTGAATAAGTACAACTGTTCCGATCCGACCGCCCGCGCTGCGGGAACTTGCGGCGGAACTGGCGGGTTCAATTACCTCGGGATGTACAAGAACGGAGGCGATTATTCCGTTCCGGCCCTGTCGGACTACAACAGCGATGGCTATCCGCAGATGCTGATGGCGGGCGGGTTTTATAACAACAAGGTCCGCATGAAGAAGGCTGTTCCCGACGTTCAGGACACCATCACTTGGTCGAAGGGCCGGAATATTATCAAGGCCGGCATATACTACGAAAAGGCCATTCTGAATGGACTGGCCGATTTCAACGCCTATCCGCAGGGTGAGTTTACCTTCAACCCGGGCAACTCCTATTTTGAGTATGCGTCGCTGCCCAGCAGTGAAGCACAGTTTATCGGATGCCAGAATCCAGACCCGCTCGGCAACGAACGCCTGTCGGGGGCGGCTTATCAGGGGAGTTGTATGAACGGCGTGGCCATGATGTATATGGGATATGCCGATACGTATACTCAGGCAAACTTCTCGCCAACAGTCGATATGCAATACACCACGCTGTCCGGCTTCGCTACCGACTCCGTTAAGCTCAAGCGGTTGAGCATCAACGTGGGTGCGCGCTTTGAGCACCTCGGCCCCTGGAACGACCGCCATAACAATGGCATAGCAACGTTCTCTCCTTCTGCCTATGAGAGCGCGTGTTCAGGCCGGACCTGTAGCGGATCCGGAAACCCCGGCATCCTTTGGCATTCCCAGGATTCGTCAGTGAGTAACTCGGTCAACTCTCCGACGACCGTTTATGTCTCTCCGCGCGTAGGTGCGGCCTGGGACGTCTTCGGCAAAGGAAATACGGTGCTGCGGGGCGGATGGGGCCTCTACCGCGCGGAAGAGGAATTCAATCCGTACGCGATGGCGGCTGCGACGGCGCAGGGATACAAGACCAGTTTCCTGCAAGGCACACTGACCTTCGACCGGATCGACAATAACTCGCCGACGTTTCCACCCGATTTCAGCGGCTATACAATTTCTCAAACCGACAAAGATCGTCCGATGCACTACGTCTATAACGTGGGTATTTCTCAGCACATGCCTTGGAAGTCCCTGCTGGAAGTGGCATACGTGGGCAGCGATAACCAGCACCTGAGCTCATACAACAACGGATCGTACAATAGCGCCTCGGACCTGAATGTCATCTGCGGCTCGATTACGGGCTGCGCCGCGAATACAAACCCCGAGAATCTGACCAATAACCTTTTCAATGTGAACCTGGGTGACCTGCCCTCTTCCATGACGGGGGATGGTACGGGAGGCGATCTCAGTTCAATGACCACAGCCGAAGTGGACTTCTTCCGTCCCTATCCTTTCTACCAGCACATTTATCAACTCAAGCACAATTTCTACTCCCGTTACAACAGTGTGCAGGCGAGCTGGAACAAGTCCGGTAAGCGGCTGAATTTCAATACGAACTATACATTCTCCAAGAATCTGGCGGTCGCGGCTTCTTACTCGAACGTGATTCCCGATCCTGTGAACATGCGCAACGATTACAACCCCGTACCCTACGATCGCACGCATGTGCTCAACGTGGTCTACACGGTTGATCTGGACCGCTTCTATCACCACCACAACGGCCTGATCGACGAAGTGGTAAATGGCTGGAGAATCTCCGGTATCTCATCGGTGCAGAGCGGTTTCCCAATGGCGTCCGCTCAAGGACAGAACTTCGGATTTGGCTATGGATTGATTTCGCCCGTCCAGGTTGAGTACAAGAACCAGATGAATGCGAGTATGCAGACGACTTGCTCGAACACATACGGAATTCCCGCAGACTCGAACGGAAACAAATATTGTGTGGCGTATTTGAATCCGATTGTCTGGCTCGGCTCGCCTGATGTGCAACTAATGCCAACGGTTTCGTGCCGGGGAGCTGGAGGATCGCTCAATCATCAGTTCATCGACCCGACCTGCTTTGGAGTGCCGCTGCCGGAAACCAACGGCCAGTATCGTCTGCCGTACATCCATGGGCCGGCCTATATGCGCCATGATCTTTCCGTGATGAAGGACTTTCACGTGAAGGAAGGGAAGGGCCTGGAATTCAAGATGACGGGATTCAATTTTCTCAATCATCCGTTGGTTTCGTTCGACAGCAACAACACGAACAATCTGCAACTGCAGGTTAACGGAGCTACGGCGGGGCAGGCGCTCAAGACGTCGTATCTTACCTATCAGAACTTTGGCGTCGCGGGTGTCAAGTATGGCGCACGCATGATGGAAATGGCGGTAAAGTTCAGCTTTTGATGAGCAGGTTGCTTCAGGTTAGCCGGTCTAGCGGTAGGGAGTATACCGGATGGCCTGTGAAAACGGTGAACAGGATTCGAGGGTGCTGGCTGATTGCCAGGCGCCTTTCATAAATCGGTTGGATGGAGTTTGGCTCTGGAGGAAGTATATGGCCATCAAGTCTGCGGCTTTACCCCGTCGGTTGGCGCGCATCGGGTCATTGGTTTGGATGATCGCCTTGTGCCTCTGCAACATGGCCATGACGCAGCAGGTGTCGGTAACGTCGGGTTCGGTCGTGCCGTTCCAGCACAGTAGTACATGGAACGACATCTCGCATGCCATCGTGGCGCACAACGGCAGCGTGCTGTTCATGGACTGGGCCAACCAGGGCGAGCTTTACCAATTGTCGCCCGGCTCCACAACGCCGACAACGGTGATGGCGCCGATCCTGCAATCCAGCACTCATACCTGGTGGACGTTTGGCATGGCGGTCGACTCTCATGACACGCTGTATATTGCCGACACCTATGGTGACTCTGGCAATCAATTTTACTGCGTGCCCTACAACTCCAGCACTGGTACGTGGGATCTGACGCTCAGCGCGGGGTGGGGCAGTTCGGTCAATGGAGGCGGCGTGGAGCCGCTGGATATTGTCATCGACGATAGCGATGCTCTGATCGTCTCCACTCAACCCGCAACCATCATCCGTATCCCTGTGACGCAGCCGAGCACGGCCGGTACGTGCGGAACCCCTGGCACGCCCACCACGCTGGTCAAAGGACTCAAAGATCGTGCATTGAACATAGCCGTTGACCATGCCGGCACAGTGTATTTCATCGAGGATTCCACTGCTACCACGCGCAGCGCGGTTGTCGAGGGCGTGTATGAAATTCCTGCGGGCAGCCAAATCGTCGGCAATGGCGACGGCACGCTCGAACCAACCCTCACGAGACTCGATCCACCGGCGGGCGACTATAACTTCGACGGAATTACCGTTGATGCAGCCGGAAATGTGTATCTCAGCAGCACGACATCGAGCCCCGGAGGGAATTTTAACGGACTTCTCAAGATTCCCAATGAGGGGACACAGGCTGCGCCGAATCTGGTTTGGAATGATGCCGTGATGGTGGCCCCCGTCAGCGCGCAAGGAGCAGTCGGTATCGATGCGAGCCGGGGCGTGCTTTGGATTCCGGCCCCAGGTGGCGCATCTGGTGGGTGGCAGCCTGCGGGCTCGACCGTGTATCCGGGAACCAATGGCATGGTGGAGTGGATGCCCGGGGGCGTCAATCTGGCTTCAACCTCCATCGGAACTCCCGGTGCGGCAGGAACAGTGTTTTATAGCTTCAGCAAGAATACAACGCCGGCATCCATCACCATTTCGGAGCCAGGCAGCACGTCTGACTTCTCCATCTCAACCTATCCATATTCGTCGAGCACCGCCGCGACGCCGACTCCCTCCTGCGCTGCCGGCACGCTATATCAGGCGTGGGCAGCTGCGGCCACAGACACTACGGCGCTCACCTATTGCGGTTACTTTGTAGCGCTTAATCCTTCGCTGCCTGGCGGCGCGTCGGGCGAACTACAGATGTTCGATTCGAGCAGCAATCTGATCAATGGCAGTGTGAGCTTCTTGACCGGCGTCGGCCAGGGCCCCGCGGCCTCGATCCTGTCTCCAGCGGCGGAAGTGCAGGTAGCCTCAGGCCTGAGTTCGCCAAAGCAGGTTGCGGGAGACGGCGTTGGCAACTCCTACGTGGCGGATTCGGCGCTCGGTGAGATTGTGATGTTTGCCGCAGGTTCAAGCGCCTCGGCTGGCACTCCGATCATCTCTGGTTTGACAGCGCCTACCGGCGTTGCCGTGGATGGATCCGGCAATGTCTACGTTGGGGCCTCGGGAAGCGTCTATGCCATTCCTTATGTCGGGGGAAAGTTGTGGCCCGCGAACAAAATGACGCTTGCCACCGGACTCGGCAATAACCTCAATCTCGCCGTAGACGGCGCGGGCAACGTATATGTGGCCGACGCGGATAATGCTCGCGTGGTCAAGATCCCCAATCAATCGATGGAGGCGCTCCTCGTCGATGCTTCGACTGTCACCGTTGGTTCCGGCTTTAAGAGTCCTTCTGCTGTTGCGGTGGATGGTGCCGGAAATCTGTATGTGGCAGATGGTACGGATCTGGTGGAGATAACATCCGCGGGGGGGCAATCCTCCATCACCAGCGCCCTGGCGGGATCGATTACCGGCTTAGTCGTCGATCCGTCCGGTTCGGTCTTCGTGGCTGAAACCGGAGGCATTATCCGCATTCCCTCGGAATCGGGCGTTCTGACGATCAATGATGCGGTCAACATTGCCCAAGATCTCGTTACCAGCCCTTCCGGCCTGGCTATGGATCGGCTGGGTGATCTTTATGTGTCCTATGTTTCCAGCGGAGCAGCTTACTTGGCTCAGGTGGGCGTTGGTGGGTCAATGAACTTCGGGCAGGTAATTCCGGATCAAGCGACTGACCCGCTGAACGCGCAGGTCTTCAATATCGGCAATGCCGCGCTGACATTCTCATCCGTGCCTGTAATCAGCGGAACGAATGCGACTGAATTCCAGCTTGTCCCGGCCACATCCAGTGCCTGCGACACAACCGGCAACACCTCGGTTACCGCCGGATCATCTTGCGATTTCTCGGTAACACTGACGGCGGCTGTCGTGGGCACGCGGACGGCGACGGCGACCATTGCAAGCAATGCCGCCAATGCCCCCTCGCTCTCGCTCGCGCTCCTGGGTACAGGAGGCAATTTTACAAAGAGTCAGACGGTTCTCTCAATCTCACCTTCTGGCACTCTGAGTTATCCGGCGAACGTGACCATTAATGCGCTGGTTTCGTCTACCGTAGCTGGCGATACGAATGTTCCCACTGGAAAAGCTACCCTGACGTTGAACGGTAATGCAGTAGGTTCAGCTCAGACTCTGCAGAATGGAAGCGTAAGCTTCAGTCTGTCAAATCTGAATGGCGGAACCTACACCGCCAAGATCAGCTACAAAAGCGATGGTGGCTTCAGCGGCAGTTCGGGTACTTTGCAATTCACAGTCAATCAGGCTAAGCCGACCATTACGTCGAGTACGCCGGACACGTACATCAAGATTGCTACGCGGTACATTATTACAGTGAATGTTGCTTCTACCGTGGGCACGCCTACTGGCAGCGTAGCCTTCATGAATGGATCTGCTTTGGCTGATCCGACGCAGACCGCCGTTACGTTGGATGCGAGCGGAAATGCGACCTTCAACACAAACAATCTTGCCCTTGGTACGTACAGCATTACGGCCGTTTACAGCGGTGATGTGAATTTCGCAACGGTTACTTCTGCACCGATCACTTTCCAAATCGTCAATCCGAGCGTGCTGATTACGGCGTCGCCATCCTCCATGTCGGTCACTGCCGGCGTGGCGAGCACGGCAACACTCACACTTCAGCCGGTGGTTGGGTTTGATGCCTCCGTCGATTTGGGCTGCGTCTCTAGTACTTTGCCTTCCTACTCGGAATGCACGTTTGATAATCCAGTCCCGACCGTGGGCGATAAAGGGGCCAGTGCAACCGTAGTTGTTACGCTCAGTACAAATGTGCCCGTGAATGTGAGCTATGTCCCCAGTCTGCGTTCAGGGCCGCTTGGTATCTCACTGGCAGGCTTGTTCGGAGTGGGTCTGTTCGGTCTGCTGCGAGCCAGGAAACGCGGCTTCCGTTCAGGCTTGTTCAGAGTGCTTTGCTTGGCAATTCTGTTGCCGGTTGCGATGATCGGCGTTTCCTCCTGCAACAACAACAGCTACACGAAGACGCCTACAGCGCCTCATGTAACTACGCCGTCTGGAACGTATGCGGTAAGCATCATTGCGATCAACCCTCAAACCCAGAAGACCGTCTCGCTGCCCTTCACGATGTCCGTGACAGTGAAATAGGAGTAGTTCGTTGAAGTATATGAACGGAACAGCTTGTGCGGGGCGCGAAGCGGCCGCGCACAAGCTGGCAGCGAAGCTTCAGATTACCGGGTGGGGAGCCACTCGCGACGCTTCTCGATACGAGTTCTTTGGGAGGAATGCTATGGCCACCGCGTCGTTTCACTCTCTGCGCCGGTTATTGGCAAGTATGCTGACATTGTTGTTGATTTGTGTCTGCGTCGAGCAGAAAGCGGCACCGCAGGGAACGCCGCAGGTCACGTCCACTTTCGTTACCGCAATGACTCACCCCGCGGGTTGGGGACAGATCATCGGCACAGCAATTACCACAGGTGGCGACTTGCTGGTCATTGACACCGGCGGTGGGGCGCTGTACGAATTCCCTGCCAACGGCGGAGCGATGGTCACGCTGGTTGCTGCAGGTGGATTAGTAGACGGATATGGCAATATGAATTACAATCCCGATCTTGCTCTCGACTCCCAGAACACGCTGTACCTAACGGGAAATTGGTCCAATTGTCTCCTCCGATTCCCATATGATTCAGCGACAAAGACATGGATTGGCCTCTCTGCCATCACCCCAAGCACACCGACAAGTAGTAGCTGCTCGGGTCCAAATGTATTTATCCAATACAACTTGGGTGGACAGTGGCCCGACGGCGAGTGGGGAATCCAGCCGTTCGGTCTCACCACGGATATCAACGACAATATTATTCTTAGCTCTAACATCGACAACTCTATCTCCAAAGTGCCGGTTACCGTCACCGGTGGTGTGGCAACTCCTGGCACACCCACAAACTACATCCACAAACTGAGCGGGCTTCCGGACTCGATCGCTGTTGACCAATGGAACAATCTATATTTCGTCATGAATGGCGTATTAGCTGTCTACGAGATTCCCGCGGGAACTCCCGATCAGGCGGGCATATCCGGCCTGCCGCGTGTGGATCCGAACCTTACCAATGTATACGGAGTCAAGGTAGACTCGGCCGGCAATGTGTACATCAGTGATGCGGTAGAGGGTGTGGTGATGTTGCCGAGCGCCGGCGGTGCGGGCAATGTGCCCCAAACATCCGCCGCAGTAGTCATCTCGCCGGTCTCTGCGCTGGGCGCCATCAGCATCGATTGGCAGCGCGATATCCTTTATGTGCCTACTAAGCCTGCGAGCTGGAGCGGATGGAACGGCTATTTTGATGTGGTTTCAGCCAATCTGAATATTGCCGAACTGGGTAGCACTCCTGTTGGTACTCCCATCACTGCCGCTCTGTATTACGCCTTCAGCAGCACGATTACCCCGGCAAGCATCGTTGTCGAGGAAGCCGGCTTGAATCCCACTGATTTTGCGGTCGCCACCGGCGGAAGCTGCCAGACGGGACAGGCATACAGCGCGGGTGCGAGCTGCATGGTGAACGTGACTTTGAATCCGCACGTTGCCGGTGGAGTTTCCGCCAAACTGCTGGTCAAAGATGGGTCGGGCAATGTGTTGGCCTCCACCGTGTTGCACGGAACAGGCCTAGCGCCGTTGCTGGCTGTAGCTCCGGCGCTTGAATCCGTAATCGGCGGAAACCTGATGACGCCGAGCGAAGTTGCAGTAGACGCTTTAGGCAACTCCTACGTGGCCGATGCAGGCCTTGGCTCGGTCCTGATGTATGCGGCGGGTGCAAGCGCATCCACGGTACCCGTGAGCGTCGGCACTGTGAAGACTCCTACCGGAGTGGCTGTCGATGGCGCTGGTGATGTCTTCATTGCTGACTCGGGAAATGTGTATGAAGTGCCGAATACAACGAGCGGACTGAACACTGCCGGCCAAATTACTTTGAAGAGTGGGCTTGGCACGAATCTCAACCTGGCAGTCGATGGCGATAGCAATGTTTATATTGCCGATCCTGACAATCAGCGCGTCGTAAAGCTCAGCAACCCGGGCGGCACGTTCAGCATCATGGCGCAGACCGAGAGCGACATCACGGGCTTTAATGCTCCTTCATTGGTCGCGACGGATGCAAGTGGCAATCTTTATGTAGTAGATGGAGCCAACCTGATCCAGGTTACGCCTGTCGGCCAGCAAACGACGCTGACGAATACATTGAGCAACGCTACGGGATTGGCCTTGGATCCATCCAGCGCACTGTATGTTTCCACAGCATCAGGTACCAGCCGCATTCCATATGTGAGCGGTGCTTGGGTGCCATCTAGCATGACCTCTGTTGCCGCCAGTGTGACGAATCCGAAAGGTCTGGCCATTGACCCTTCAGGCAATATCTACTTGGCTGATGGAACGGCGGAGAACATTCACGTCGTCAGCACGAGTGGATCGTTGAACTTTGGAACGTTGGCGCTTGGTGATACGCCTTCGCTTGATACAGTACTGACCAACGAAGGCAATGTAGCACTGAATATCACCGGTTTCACCAGCACAAACTCTCTGGATTTCAGTGCATCCGGAACAAGCTGCACTGCAGCCGCCATTGCACAGGGAACCACGTGTGATGTGACGGTTACGATGTCCCCTGGACCTGGTGAACAGGGTAGCCTGTCCTCGCAGATTGAAATACAGGGGAACCAGGCAAACAGCTCGGTGGCCATTGACGCAGTTGGCGTTGGCGCTCCACTGGCCAATAGTGTGACATCGATCTCTGTGGCCACAACGGCTATCGTGACAGATGTGCCTGTGACCGTTAAGGTCGCTCCGCAGAGCGGCTCCGTTGTTCCCACTGGAAACGTAGCGCTCTCGGTCGACGGTGGAACTGCGACCACGATGGCATTGACTAATGGCAGCGCACGATTCGACCTCATGCCCATTTCGGCCGGCAGCCACACGTTTAGCGTCGAATATCAGGGGGATCGCGTCTATGGACGTTCCAGTGCGTCAATCTCTGCCACCGTCGCTAAAGGCTCCGCTACCATGTCTCTTCCAGCCCCGCCCCAGTACGTTCTTTCCGACACGGAAGTGAATAACGACGCGGGTACGACCCCGTACTTCGTCACCTACAAAATGCAGGTGAAGGCTTCCGCTGGGACACCTACTGGTACTGTGACCTTTATGGATGGCTCTAGTCCTGCTTGCGGTGCTGGTGTAGGAGAAAGTCCAGCAACGGTCAAACTTGATGCAAACGGTTACGCCTCGTTTACGACAGATTGTCTCTCAGTGCCGACCGACACCAATCCTACAACGCTGATTGCGATTCACACCATCACGCCAGTTTATAACGGCGACAGCAATTACCAGAGCTATACGGGGAGCTCGATTACCTTCAATGTACTTCGTAACCCGAGCGTAGCCATCACCTCTTCTCCCGCTTCTGTTAGTGTGACAGCGGGGGCGACGGTCAGTGCCAACCTGACCCTGACGTCAGTTGAGGGTTATGGAAGTTCAGGCGCGGGCCAGCCAATTTGGAATTACACACTTCCTCTTGCCCTTGAGTGCAACGGATTGCCCGCACATTCCACCTGCACCTTCAGTTCGTCTTCGATCAATGTCACCACAACCACGCCGGGAACGGCCACTGTCACCATCCAAACCAACGTTCCCGTTGGGACGACAACCGCATCAATCCAGAATAGCCAGAAGGCGCCATTCGCATACGCAGCTCTGTTCGGAATTGGTTTCTTCGGCCTTCTTGTTCGCGGCAGGCGCAAGAGCATAACTCGCTACCTTGCACTCCTTTGCATTCTTGCGCTGGGCGGGGTGTTTACAGGAATCACTGCTTGCTCAACAAACACGCTATCTCAAAGTGCAGATTCCCTCAAGACGCCTGCAGGGACTTATGCGGTTACTATCACAGCGCAGCAGGTAGGAAGTGTCACTGTCCCTGGGTCGAACAACACACTAACCACTGTATATGGGAGTCACGACCAGATCTCGCTTCCATTTACCATCAACGTAACGGTACAATAAAGGTAAAATCCGCATGGAGCGAGGTTTCAATGCCTCGCTCCATGCGGGGATTAGCTCGCAGCGTATATAGAAAAACTAGAGTTGCTCTAACTACTAGCAATGTCCTCAAATGGCTTTTCTCAAGAAAAGCCCCTCGCAAACTCTCAAGAAGTGCATATTCACTCTGGTTGTGCTCTAATGTCCTGAGTTATTAATTATTCACGAGCTATCTACGGAAAACCCTGCAGGTCAAGACTAGAGTTTTCCACTTATTTTTCATCATAATACACTATCCGCTGGCATCTTAGCTGCCTATCAGAATCAGAATTGACACCATTCAGTCGCGGGCGCAGGGACACTACGCAGACAATTCAATACGAAATGCCAATATTTCCCCTATTGTGTGTAAATTTGCGTGAACTGGGCATTAAAATATAATGTAAGTTATTGATTTATATGGTGGGCGCTGCAAGATTCGAACTTGCGACTTCCACCGTGTGAAGGTGGCACTCTACCGCTGAGTTAAGCGCCCCTCTCGAGTTCTGGCGAACTCTGGTGAGGGCTGGCGTGAGGCAAGCCAGCACGGCGTCCCGTAGGTTAGAGTAACACCAGTGGGGCTTTACGGCCAACCCTTGCGGTCAACTCAGGCCAGCCGGAACCCGAACCCATCTGCCGATGCGCTGGAGAGCAAGTTCAATTCGCCGTGCGGCCAGCTTCCCCCAAAACGGGGAGGCACTGCTGTGTCCAGGTCCGGGGCTGGGTGCCCCCATACTGCCGAATCAAGGCCTGCCGAATCGAGAACTTCTGAGTTTAGACCGGACTCGCCCAAGTTCCTGCTCCTCCGGCTTCTCTAAGGCGGCTTCTGCGTTTTTTATGGCCAGAACCAGCGGCAGTCCTCCCGGCGTGTCCCCAAAGCCACCCAAGCGGGAAAATTTTGAGCCGGAAACTGCTCTTTCTGCGCAACCTTCCGGCCAGGATGGGGTTTCAGAGGATATGGCAACCCTGGTCCTGGACAACCCGTCCATGGGAGCACGTCCGGCTATGCAACCGGAAGAGCGCCAAGGTTTGGCAGCCAGCTTGGACCCTTTGAGTGACGCAGCCATCATGCTGCGCGCCGCCGCGGGCGACGAATCGGGGTTCAACTATCTGGCGGAAAAATACCACCGGCCCATCATCCATTTCCTTTTCCGGATGGTGCGCAACCAGGCCATTGCAGAGGAATTGGCGCAGGAGGTGTTTCTGCGCGTCTATCGCTCCAGGCAGAGCTATCGGGCTGAGGCTAGGTTCACCACTTGGCTCTACCGGATTGCTACTAACCTCGCGGTGAACCACGCACGCGACACCAAGCGCGAGCGGGCGGTGCGAAGCGTTTATTTGGATGCCACGGACGAGCAGACCGGAACGACGCCGGATGTGGCTGACGATGAGCCCTCGGTGGAGCAGCGCCTTCTGCGAGAGGAGCGGATGAAGGCCATCCGGACGCATGTCATGGCGCTGCCCGAACGGCAGCGAATAGCTGTCCTGATGCACAAGTATCAGGGGATGGACTATCGGCAGATCGGCGAGGTGCTCAAGCTGAGCGAGTCGGCGACCAAGTCGCTGCTCTTCCGCGCCTACCAGACGCTGAGGGACAAGTTGAAGGATTTTGTTTGAGGCGAAACAAGCCGGGTTCGACCGGCAGGGAAGTGGGGTGGTCATCATGGAATCGATGCCCAAAGAACGGATGAAGGCGAATTGCAACGGGATGGACGCGGAGCTGGCAAACCTGCTGCTCGATCCGTCCGCCGCGCCAGCCGAGGTGCGGACGCATCTGGCCGGGTGTGACCGCTGCCGGCGTGAGCTTGATGAGCTGCGCGCGGCCATGGCCCTCCTGGATACTTGGGAGGGGCCGGAGCCTAGTCCATATTTCCTCACCCGGTTGAAGGCGCGTCTCAGGGAAGAGCGTGAATCAGAGCCGGCAGGATGGCTTGCCCGGCTGCGTGTGCGCTTTGCCTACGGGCCGCCCTCCCATGTTCGTCCGCTTGCGGCCATGGCGCTGACCGTCGTGATGCTGGTGGGTGGCGGAGCCTATCTCGGCATCACTGATTGGGATCAGCAGCCGACCGCGCCCGGACAGGCCGCCGTGGTGCATGACCTGCAAACCATGGAGAACAACGCCCAACTGCTTGACCAGTTGGAGGCGCTCTCCAACAACAACGAGAGCGGAGACTAACTTTTTGTAGTCAGTTCAAAGAATTTGGCTTTGAGTGGGAGATCTGGGTTGGTAGGCCAGGGATTTACAGGTTGCAGAAGAACTCATTTCGGCAATGATCATGTGAGGGCATAACTTTAGACGTGCCGTAGATGCAATAAAATCAACGCGGGATATCGCCCCTGGGGGATATTTTCAGGACTTGACGCAGAATGAAGCGGGTAGGAACGGGTGCCGGAGTGCAAAGAGAATGTTGACTGAAGCACACAATGCGGGACGAGTCGGTCGCGTGGCCATGGCTGCGGCAACTGTCCTTCTTTGTGTGCCTGCGGTTTGGGCTCGCTACCAGCACTCCAGCGCACCCGTGCCTCAACCTGCCCGACCGCAAACCTATCGGCCTCAGTCCTCCTGGTCGCGGAACCAGGGCCGGCCGCAAGCCAACACCCCGCAGCGTTCGGTGCCCGGCAACTCCGCCTCCCGCCCCGGTTATCCGGGTCCGCCCTATCTGGGGCCGGGCTATTCCCGTCCGACTTATCCAGGGTATGCCCCGCCTGTTCAAGGTCCGCCGAGCCCCTTGGGCAACTGGCTCAATCAGCACCAGAACCTTCCCGCCCAGGAGCAGGAGCGGATACTTCGCGGCGACCCCAACTTTCGCCGGCTTCCTCCTTCTGAGCAGCAGCGGGTCGTCCAGCAGTTGCATCAGGTAGACCGGTTGTCCGAGGAGCAGCGGCAGCGCCGTTTGGCTCGCGCTGAGATGATCGACCGTCTACCGCCCCAGCAGCGGATGCAGATCAACCTTTCCGCGCGCCGCTGGGCTGTCCTGCCCGTTGACCGTCAGGCGATCATGAAGCGCGCTTTCCGGGATTTGCGTGCGGTTCCGCTGGATCAGCGTCTTACGGTGCTCAATTCTGCCCGCTACCAGGGCGTCTTCAGCCCCGAGGAGCGCGGCATCCTCTCCGATATGCTCCGCGTTGAGCCTTACCAACCAGCGCGATAGAGCGGTCCTCCAATTGGTGTAGAGGGGAAGTGCAACCGCTGAGTGGCTTTTTCCTCAAGGAAAAGCCACGCGGCGCGATACCGGAAACGCCACAGAAATTGGAGAACCGCTCTAATCAGTCCGCGACCAGGCTCTCTCCCGGCAAAATCGGCCGTGTCCGTGGCAGCATTCCGCAATACGCAAACCACCCCATGAGCGCCAGCGCGCCCACAAAAGCTCCCAGCTTCACCCAACTGGTAGCGCCGTTAATCGGCAGTGTCTTCCACAGCACCAGCAGCAGTGTCTGCGCCACCGTCACAGCCCAGACTGATCCGTAGAAGTACCGCCGGTGGGTGCCTTCGCACTTGGTCGAGGACTCCACCCGCGGCAATTTTCCCAGCGCGCCCAGCAGCAGAATCACCGCGGCCAGCGGCAGGTAGGCGTAGTGATAAATCTGGCCCATCGCCCACTTGCCGGTCACCGCGGCAATCAGCAGTCCGCTCAGGTTCAGCAGCGCATAACTCACCACAGCCGTCCACGCAAAGCTGTAGCAGACCCGCCGGTAGAGCGGATTCGGCTTATCCTCGTCGAAGCGCAGAATATAGGGCCCCGGCTCCGCGCCCGGCAGCCGCCCGCGCAGAGCGGCCACGCCTGTCCCCGCCAGCACCAATCCCAGCCACACCGAGTTACCCCAGCTGAACCCATGCGCGAAGAGCGTAAATGTCAGTGGCCCCGGCGCCAGGAAAAAGACAAAAATCCAGATCGGCCAATGCGCCAGCCGGTAGATGCGTGTATTCCGCGTGCGCATCTTCCGCTCCTGCGCATACTCCACTTTCCCTTTGTATTCCATGGGCAAAAGTTTCGCAGAGCCGCCGCAGGGGCGTCAATGCGCCCCTGAGCTACAATGGAAGATGGGCTAAGGTCCATCTTTCTTGCGCCCTGAGCGCAACCCAGTCAAGGAGCTTCAAACTTTATGGCGATTCCCGCCACTCATTTGCGTCCCGGTATGATCATCAAGCACAACGACCAACTGCACCTGGTCTTCAAAGTGGAGCACCGCACGCCGGGCAACCTGCGCGCCTTCATTCAGGCCAAGCTGCGCAACCTCAAGACCGGCGCCATGTTCGAGCACCGCTTCCGCTCCGCAGATTCCATTGACAAGGTGGTCGTGGACGAGGTTTCCATGGAGTTCCTCTACGCCGACGGCGACGACTACTACTTCATGAATCCTGTGGACTTCGAGCAGACCGTGCTCAAAGGTTCCACGCTGGGCGATGCCATCGAGTACCTGACGGCCAACCTGCAGATCAAGGTCAGCTACCATGACGGCCAGGCCGTGGGCATCGAGTTGCCGGCCAGTGTTGAGCTCACTGTCGTTGAGACCGAGCCGGGCCTCAAGTCGGCTACCGCCTCCAGCGTCAGCAAACCGGCCAAGACGGAAACCGGCCTCGTCGTTCAGGTTCCCGCCTTCATCAACGAAGGCGAAAAGATCCGCGTCGACACCAGCGAAGGCGCCTACCTGAGCCGCGCGTAAGCGCCGCTCGTGGAGTGAATCTGCTTCACCCAGAGAAGAGCCACCGCCCGATGGCGGTGGCTCTTCTCTTGGGCTATATCGGCAATCAGTCTCGGTTTTTGAAACGGTGCGGATTGGTTCGCACCGCTCAATGCACATCGGAGAATTGAAAGGAATCCCATGACCGACGCAGGAGCACTCGAAGCTCGTATCAGCAAGCAAATCATCAACGCTATGAAGGCTCACGACGCGGTCCGCACCACCACGTTGCGCCTCATCAAGAACGCCCTCAAGAACAAGGCCATTGAGAAGCGCGCCCTGCTTACTCAGCCCGAGGAGCAGCAGGCCCTGGCCACCATGGTCAAGCAGCGCCGCGACTCCATCGAGCAGTTCACCAACGGCAACCGTCCGGAGTTGGCCGCCAAGGAAGCCGCTGAGATCGCCGTCATCGAGGAATTTCTCCCCAAGGCTCTCGATGAAGCCGCCCTCAGCGTTCTGGTCGCCGAAGCCATCGCGGAAGTCGCCGCCGCCTGTGGCCACAAGCCCACTCCCAAAGAGATGGGCCAGATCATGAAAGCCGTCCAGGCCAAACTCCAGGAGGCCAGCCTTCGTGCCGAAGGCCGCACCGTCAGCGAAATGGTGAAGAAGGCGTTAGCCGGATAGCAGACCACCGTCTCCCGGTCGCTTCATCGTTCACGGATTGATTGGTAGTGTATTTCTGCTCAGAGATAGATGGACCATCCGGATGCGGTAGCATCTGGATGGTCCATTTGTTGTGTGCCGGATCAATGATTGGCGTTGTGCAGCCGATTTACAGCAAAACCAGGGATGGCGTATCCCGGAACCATGCACTCAAGTCGACGCGACCAACAGGGAGCGGCGACCTTCAACAAAGCAAATCAGGATACAGGTTCCCTGGTTTTGCTCTAGAACCCGTATGAGATGCCGAAGGCGGCGCGAGCGCGAGCCTTCAGGTTCACGTAGCTGATGGCTGTGGAATCGGTTGCCGGGATGGTCTCGATGACACCCGCGGCCTGCAGGATACCGAAGTCTATGTTCAGCTTGTGCTTGGGCGAGGGCACGACGCGCACGGCATAATCGATCGATGTGGGTATATCAAACGCTGCCGACGTGGTGCCAGAGGCGTCTGTGAGCTTGATTGTTTGCGGCTGCTGCGCCACCTCGGAGGCCAGGATGATGGTGCTCTTGCCCGGTCCCGTGAAGACAAAGGCCAACGCGCCAAAAGTCCTTGCGGAAAAGTCGGGAGCGTTGCCGCCCAGGCCCCACAGCGAAGAGTTGGTGCCGCGCACGCCGGCGTTCACGAGCACCGGAACCTTCTTGTTGATCTGCGTGATGACCTTGGTTGCTACCAAATAAATGTCGCCGTTCGTCTTGGTTTGTCCGTTTGCACCGTCGCCTACATTGCTGTCGTTGGTGCGGGCGATGCCGCCAACGGAAATGCCCGGAACCCACTTGGTCTTGGCGGCGTTTTCCGGCACGATATTGACTTTGCCATGGAAGATGTTGAGACCGTCGGTCCACAGTGGGCTCAGGCCCGCGGTATTGCCCGCCGCATGGTCCTCACGCGTATAGCCAACCTCGAAGCGTTTGGCAAAACCTTCCGTAATCGAGACGGTGTTCCAGGTGCCGATTACCGGCCCACCGGCCAGCAGGTGATAGGCAATCACTGGATGTCCGGCGCCTTTGGCAGGCGAAGCCGCGGTCGCGGCCAGCGGGGTGACGAAGATGCCCGTCGGTCCTTCATAGCCAAGGCTCTGCCCTTGTGCGGCGCGCGGTGCAAAGGGAAGGGAAAGAAGCAGAATAAATACTGCCCAACGGCTCACAGACACTGGCGAATGAAAAAGATATTCAGGTACGCGCATAGAGTTTTCTCCTTGTTTGAGGCTGATTGAATGGGAAGAAACCATGCGACCAAAGAAACCCGTTTCTACAGAAGATCAAGGAACCGCAAGTGCTCCCGCATGAGCTGGAGATACACTTGGCTCTCTCGATCAGGGTGCTGAATCAGTAGGATTTTCAGTCGCACAGAGGGGTTTGCTGCTAGAGACAACAGCAACAACAAGTAAAATGCCGGGCGGCATGGAGCGACTGAACCATAATCGGAGCATAACAATAGTATTTTTGAAAGTCAACTCTCGCGCCTTGCAAAGACATGCTCTCGCACGGTAAAACAGTCACGTCTCCGGTCAATCCCTCTGGCCAGTTATGAAGTGACTGAGAGTTGTTTTTCAGGTGATCATCAAGAAGATCTTTGCCACCTGATGAGGAAAGAAAAATGAAAACACTGTGTCGCACAAAGTTCTTATTTCCGTTGTTGCTGATCGCGTTGGGCGCTTTGGCTTCGGCGGCTCCCAATGAGGAATGCACTACCGCAATCATTTCGTCCGCAGCCGCCGCTGATGGCAGGCCGATTCTCTGGAAAAATCGGGATACGGGGCAATTGTCCAACAAGGTGGTTTACGTCGAGGAGAAGCCGTTCAATTATCTCGCTGTAATCGACGCCGAAGATACATCGGGGCGCATTGTCTGGGGAGGTCTCAACGCAGCCGGATTCGCCATCATGAACTCCGCCTCGTACAACCTGCCCAAGCAGTTGGAGGACAATCCACGCGACCAGGAGGGCATTATCATGGCTGACGCGCTGCGTACATGCGCGACAGTCGATGATTTTGAAGCGTATATCCGCAAGAATATGGGCCCGAATCTGGGCATCCGCGCCAATTTCGGTGTGATCGACGCGCACGGAGGAGCAGCCAGTTTCGAAGTCAGCGATCAGGGCTACAAGCGCTACGACGCGAAAGATACATCAGAGCAGTATCTTCTCAAGACGAATTTCTCCCTGAGCGGCACGGCTGACAAGGGTGCCGGGTATGTACGCTTTGATCGGGAAACAGCTCTTTTCAAGACGGTCCCTTCCGGTAAGATCAACCACGAATTTATTCTGCAAAACGCCGCGAGGGATTTGGGAAGCCCTTTCTTGCGGAATCCGTCGCCTGAGGATTGGAAGACCTTTCCCGCCGGCAAGCCCTACTGGGTGCAAGCCAATTACACGATTGATCGGGTGAGCACTGCCTCGGTCATTGTCGTCCACGGCGTGCGCCAGGGAGACGATCCGCAAAACAGCACGCTGTGGGTCATCCTGGGCGAGCCTTTATGTTCCATCGCAGTGCCTCTTTGGGTCTCCGCCGGCGAAACTCCGGCCGAAATGCGGGACGGCAAGGACGCTCCGATCACACGCGAAGCGTCCCGGCTGAAGGATATTCTCAGGCCCCTACCAGGCTCTGACAGACATGAATTCGTTGACGTTACCCGGCTGGATAATCGATCCGGAACGGGGTGGCTGCCCGGAAACATGAAGGTTGAGAGGGAAATCCTCAGTGCGACGGAGAAGTTCCTTGCGGGAAATCCGTCTCCTGCGGAGCGGGCGGCGTTTGAAAAGCAAATGGCTGCCAAAGCCCTGGCCACGCTCCAGGAAATTCATTAACCGGGCGTGTGCTCTGATCTGACCATCCCAAAATGACTAGGTGTCCTAAGTTCCAGAAGTGGAACCTAGGGCATCCTGATTTGAGGGATACTATGCGATTGAGACCAGGGCCACCCGCCTATAGCCACCAATGTGCGCCGTGATGAGCGAATTCATGTCTTCCTTCAGAAACTGGCGAACTTGTCGGCAGCCGCCACGAGGGCACGCGTATTGGGCGGATCGAACGCGCTATGCCCGCAGTCCGGCGTGATCACCAGGTCGGCCTCAGGCCATGCACGGTGCAAAGCCCATGCGCTCTCTATGGGACAGACCACATCGTAGCGGCCCTGCACGATCACTCCTGGGATGGCGCGAATCTGTCCGACATTGACAAGCAGCTGATCGTCACTTTCGAAGAAACCCCGGTGGAAAAAGTAGTGGGCCTCGATGCGCGAGAAGGCCAGGGCGAACTCATCCTCTTCATAGTGGCCGGCGAAGGCTGAATCGGGAAGTAGCTTTGACGTGGCGCCCTCCCATCCGCTCCATATCTTCGCGGCGGCAAGCCGCACGGTCGCGTCCTCGCTGGTCAAACGGTGGTAGTAGGCAGTGAGAAGATCGCCGCGCTCCGCCTCCGGAATGTGCGCCAGGTACGGTTCCCAGGCATCCGGGTAAAGGATCGAGGCGCCGCGCTGATAGAACCATTCGATCTCCTGCCGGCGCAGAAGGAAGATGCCGCGCAGAATCAGCTCCGTCACGCGCTCCGGATGCGTCTCGGCGTAGGCCAGGGCAAGCGTGGAGCCCCACGAGCCACCGAATACCTGCCAGCGCTCGATACCCAGGTGGGCGCGGAGTTTCTCGATGTCTGCTACCAGGTCCCAGGTGGTGTTGTCCTCCAGCGACGCGTAGGGCGTGCTCTTGCCGCAGCCGCGCTGGTCGAAGCAGATAACGCGGTATTTTTCGGGGTGGAAGAAGCGGCGCTGTTTAGGATCAGAGCCGCCGCCGGGACCGCCGTGGAGAAACACCACCGGCTTGCCGGCGGGGTTGCCACTTTCCTCAAAGTAGAGTTCGTGCACGGGCGAAACCCGCCGCCGGTCCTCGTGGTAGGCTTCGATCGGAGGATAAAGCCAGGTAACGGGATCTTTCATCGTGGAAACAGACAACCGTTCACTCGTCATAATAAAAACAGTGTACCGCTGAGAGTCGCCCCTTCTTCTCATTGCGCGGCGGGTGGCCACGGTCCCCGTGATGTTTTCAAACCAAGTTGAGGGTGCCCCCGGTCCCTCGCATTTGGGGACCGGGGAGGGAAGACTCGCATTTCACTATCGACGGATTCAGTCTTGGAATATCTTCATTGTGTATGAAAGGCGAGCGCCTCCGCGGTTGGCCCACATCTCGATTCTGAGATGTGGGAGACGATGAACCCCAACCGGCCAAACTGATCACTGTTCACTGACCACTGTCCTTGCAGATGATTTCCCCCATTCGTCGCACAATAATCCTAAGAAGTCTTTCTTCAACTCATCGTCCCGGACGTACTCTTCGGGCCTCTTTTCAGCCCGCAGAGACTGAAACGTCGCGTAACTCCTTATCCTGGAAGATTTTGCAGGGAACTTCTTTGTTCTCACGATTTTACAGCGCAACCCTGCTCGTAAGCTGAAGAAAATAAGGAATTTGCGTACAAAATAGGGGTGGGGGTACCCGATCTTCCAGGCAGGTGGCCCGCTCGTCAGCCATGATGAATTGCCATGTGCCTTACACAACGATTCTTGCAACCCCAATGTCGAGTCTGAGTCGAGGCTGACCACAGATCACTGTTCTCTAACCCCTACCCCCTAACTCCTGCTTTCACCAGTCCAAGTTCGTCCGCCAGCCGTCCGAGCCGGGCGCGCGTGGCGTCCGTGGGCAGGACCAGCGGCAGCCGGACGTGGTCCGTACACCGGCCCATCAGGGCGAGAATCGTCTTCACCGGGGCGGGATTCGACTCCCAGAAATTGGCTTCGAAAAGGCGGCTCCAGCGGCGCGCCAGCTCGCGAGCTTCCGCCCAATCATTCTCCAGCGCGGCGTGGACCATGTGGCTGACCTCGGCTGGAGCCTCGTTCGAGGCCACACTGATCAGCCCGTGCGCGCCTACGCCAAGGGATGCAAGGGCCAGGCTGTCATCGCCGCTGAAGACTTTGAAGCCGCGGGGCAGGGAATGAATCAGTTGGGTGATCTGGGTTAGCTTGCCGCTGGCTTCCTTGATGGCCTGGATGTTGGGGGCGGCTGCGGCCAGTCGGACGACGGTCTCCGGTTCGAGGTTCGCCGCCGTGCGTCCGGGCACGTTGTAGAGCACCACGGGCAGTGGGTCAACCGCCTGCGCCAGAGCGAGAAAGTGCTGGAATTGCCCCTCCTGGGAGGGCTTGTTGTAGTACGGGTTGGCTGAGAGTACGGCGTCCAAGCCGCGTATTTGCTTGATTCTTCCGGCTTGGCGCAGCAGCGTGCGAGTGCAGTTGTGGGTACACCCGCCCCACACGGGCACGCGCCCCGCAGCCGCCTCCACCACTGTGCTGACAGTCCGCAGCCACTCGTCTTCGTCCAGCGTGGCCGCCTCGCCTGTTGATCCGCAGGCCACGATGAAGTCGATGCCCGAGGCAATCTGCCAATTCACCAGCGCCCTGAGAGCCGCCTCATCGATCGATCCATCCGCCGTGAATGGCGTAACGATGGCTGTTCCGCAACCCATAGTCTCCATATGATCAAAGTTTATACCGGATAGCGCTGCACTCAAGCTGTCGTCGCGCCGCTTCCAGTTTGCGTTGCCGGCAATAACCACCCGCTGCTGCACAATAGGGAAGTGAGGGGAGTAAAGAGGACCGCAGCCCCCACCGCCGATCCGTACCCGCTTGAATAAAAAATTGCGTTTTTGCCAGTGAAGCTGTGGAGATGCTCCTAACTAATCCGAAATCAAATATTTACGTGCGCATCCTGCGCGGAAACACGCATCCTGCAAACCAGTGAGGCTGTGGAGTCTTACCTAACCAATTCAGAATCAATAGCTTGCAGGAGAACGCCTCACGGGTTCACATCATCTGTGAACCCGTGAGGTTTCAGTCAGTTTCGGCCGCCATTGGATTTGCCCATCCGATTCGGGTAAAGAGCAATGGAGCCAAGAAGAAGGTTACGAATCCTGCGGCAGTGAAGCGGATGTATTCGAGCAGGTTCCAGACCATGGAAGCATGATCCGCGAGGGTGCCGAAGGTCTTGCCCAAGCAGAACAACGTTAAGATGAGCAAGCCCACCGTGAGGCTGAAGCGCATGATTTTGAGAAGAACGGTCGAACTCCGCGGATCGAAGTTGACCTTCTTCAGCTCCAGCGGGCGAGCAAGGACGATGCCTGTCAGGAATCCGCCATAGCACAGGTACGCATAAGGTTGACCTGCCGCGCTCCCGCCGTTGAGATGAACAACGAACAGCCAGAGCGCCAGGCAGGCGGGCACGATGATTGCAATTTGCACCCCGTAGCAGAGCCGGTTCCATCTTACGGCGATGGCTTCGGCGTATCGCAGGGAAACCAGTGCAACGGCCAACCCAAGAACCCAGCCGAGGAGAATGTCCTCAAAGTAATGCACTCCAAGGTACGGCCGCGAAATTCCAATCAGAAGAATGGCGGCGATGGCGATCACGCGCACAACCCGGTTCCGGACAACCCCATAGAGATAGGCGTAGAACGAGGCCGCCGCCGTGGCGTGGCCAGAGGGGGTCGAGTACTGCGCGGCAAGATCGCGGGCGCTGGGCTCCAGCACGGCCCATTTTTTCTGCCAGGTTCCCTGGCTGACGAAAGGACGAGGGTTGCGGAGGAGCATCTTGAGAAGATCGTTCAGCGACAAGGCCGCAAGCACCACGACCGCAAGCCGGGTGGCCAGGCGCTTGTTCCAGACCACGTAGAAGAGCATGACCAGGAGGATGTATCCATCCACCCCGCCCCAAAAAGCGGCGGCAAGAGAGACTTTGGTGAGAAAAACATTTCTATGGTCCGCCAGCAATTGCACGAGACCCAAATTGAATGGCAGCGGAGCCACGAATTTTATCCTCCCGACGAAGCCGCATGGGCTGCATGGTGCATTGAAAGCATAAAGCATCGACGTATCTCGGGACGACGATCAGGAACACAAGACGTGTCGGTTGCAGGGATGCCCGGATTTGCGGCGGGTCAACACTGTATGCTCAAATCAGTCCGTTTTTTGCATATGCGCTATACGACACAATTTCTGCTTTCGGCCATGGCGCCGGCACAGTTTCCTGAGCCGGATGCGCCGGAAATCGCCTTTCTGGGCCGCTCGAATGTAGGCAAATCGAGCCTGCTGAACACGCTTGTGGGCGAGAAGACGGCCAAAGTCTCCCATACGCCGGGGCGCACGCGAGCCATCAACTTTTTTGCTTTATATGACTCCAGCCGGCGGCGGAAGCTGGTCTTTGCTGACCTTCCGGGCTACGGCTACGCGAAGATATCAAAGTCGATTTCGGCAGGCTGGCCGGCGTTTATCGAGCCCTATCTGGCGATTCGCTCCACGTTGAAGCTCTGCGTGTGCCTGGTGGATTCGAACGTGGCCGCGCAAGAGAGCGACCGGCAGTTAATCGATTGGCTGAGAGCTGCGGGCAGCGAGTTTGCCGTTGTGGCCACCAAGATCGACCGTCTCAGCGGCAACGAGCGCACGCGCAATCTGCTGGCCCTGAAGCAGGGACTGGGATTGGACGAACTGCTGCCCGTTTCAGCCAAGACCGGCTACGGAGTGAAGGAACTCTGGGCGCGAATCGAAGCGGCTGGCGGTTAGTTAGCGAGGCAGGTAGTCAGCGCGTTGGTGCGCTTGGCGGCGTAAAACTGTACTGCTCCGACCGCCCCTTGCGGCTTAGCCTGAGGTTGACGGGAACGCCGATCTCCTTGCTCTCGACCTGTTCGCGCGCCCCCTTGAGAAAGTTTTCGGCGAAGCTTTCGCCGCAGCGGAGCAGCCGTAGGCCTTGCGCCATCCGGCCCAGGAAGCGCGGGGCCAGGTGAAGCCATCGGCGCGCGGCTCCTACGGTTGGACTCGAATCAGAGTTGAGGCAATCCTGACTCAGGCAATCAAGGGCCAAGGCGTCGAGTTTGGGTAGCCACTGGGCCGGCGCCGAGGCCACGCTCCAGCCAAGGAGCACTTGGTTTGCATCCGGATTGATCACCTCTACCCTGCGCGAGCCCTGGCTGAGGAAAGACACACCGGCAGGCCCGCCAGCAACGTCCTGTCCCAGCAGGTTGGGGAGCACGCCGCGCTCCAGCATCTGGCGGGCGAAATCCGCTTCGGTGACCTGCTGTGCCAGGGCAACGCAGACGGCAACCGTCTGGCGCGTGCGAATCTCGTTTTTCAGGATGCGCAGGGCCTCATCAAGCGAGGTCACGAAGAAGTCCACCACCCCGTCGCGGATGGCCTGCTTTCCAGCGGCGGCATCGGTCGAGGTGGCCAGCGAAGCGGCGCCTGCAATGTTGGCCGCCACCAGCAGGGCGCGGGCTTGTGCGTCAAGCTCCCCGGCGTAAAGAAGTTTGCCGCCCAGGCTGGGTTCTGAATCTGTGCCAGGATTAGCGGTCAAGAGAAGTCCCGCGTAGAATCGCTCGACCTGAAGGATAAATTCCAAGGAGGCAGACGGATTGGGAGGGATTGCCATGGAGAATTCGTTGAGAAAATAAGCCGGATGCGAGACCTGGGGTAATCGCCTTTAGTGCGCGGACAAATCCCGCATCTGTTCTAGCCAGTTTTGCCTGCGGACAAAGAAGACGAACTCTCCAGGCTTGGCGAAAGCCTGTAGTTTTTCCGGCAGCTTTTTCCCGGCGCAATCATTGCGAGCCACGACTCCCGACGCCAGAATGTCTGCTATCTTGTACCAGCGATCCAGAGACGGCTCATGATCCGATGTCTCATGATTTTTGATGGCATCGCAGTCGACATAATAAGAAGTGGCGCTATCGTATGTAGCTTGAATCGTGAAAACAGTAGCTCCCGATGGCACGGTTAGCTTGCCCGTGCCGTCCTCGTTCTGCACCACCCAATTGGCATGTACCGTTTGTTCATGATCGACGCGTATCAGGTAATTTGAGGGCGAGATGAGCTTTCCGGTTCTTCCATCCAGCATCCGGACCGTGATGGTCTTCCCGGTTTGCGAATACAAGGAGCCGCAAAGAGCGGCCATGCACACGAAAAGGGAGAAAACGCGACGAATGGTTCGAAACATTCTTGCCTCTGCGGTTACCAACTGGAGTAGGGTTGGCCGTTGGAGCTCAGTTCCTGCGAGCCAGAGTGGACGTCGTCGATGCCAGGGTCGGTCTGGTCCAACGAGTAGAGCGCTCCATTGGAGTCGGTGACCCATGTGTCCTTGGTGCGGGTAAACGGATCTTCGGGAATGGCCTTCAGGTAGCCGTCTTGAATCAGGTCATCGAGCGACTGCGGCGCCTTCTGTTTGTCCATGGTGTAGGAGTCGATGGCCGCCCGCATCACGTGCAGGTCTTCCTTGAGCACAGCTTCCCTGGCCATCTTGATGGCGGCGGAATACTTGGGAACAGCCACCACGGCAAGCACTCCGATGATGGCCATGACGATCATCAGTTCGAGGAGCGTAAAGCCCGCGTCTTGTTTGCGAATCCTGCTCACTGAATCCTCTTGAGTACCGAAATAACAGAGTTGACCTTACAACTCCGTTAACTCCGCTCTAGCCTACCAGTCAGAATACTTGGTCCCGTCCAGTGCGGTTCCGGTGGACTTGGAATAGACGTCGAAAACGCTTTGCCCGCCGTAGGAGTCCGATTTTGGATCGTCCTGCATAGAGCGTAATCCCCACTCGGCTTTGCCGGTCATGGGGTCTACGGGAATGCGCCGCAGGAACCTCACCTTTTTCCCCTGCACATCGACGCCGTTGACCAGGGTCTCCAGGTCGGGCGGATAGCCCTGGCTGTCGAGCTTGACCTGGAAGGCATTCTTGTCGGCCGCGTCCTTGTAATGGTCGATGGCGTCGCGCATCATCCACAGGTCGTAGCGGAGGAAGCGCTCGTTCTGGCGCTTGACCTGGAAGCGGGCAACAGGAATGGCGGCCGAAGCGAGAACCGAGAGAATCGCCACGGTCACAATCAACTCGACCAGCGTAAGCCCCCGTTCGCGAGGGCGGTCTGTCCGGGTTGGCCGGGCTTCATTCATTGATATGAGCCTCATCAGCTTACTTCACCTGAATGCTGATCTGCGCGCCCGTGACCGGCAACTGCTGTTGAGCGTTGGTGACGGCCCCCGGATGGGTGATGACGATGACGCTGTCTCCGCTGGCTTTGGCCTGGAAACTGAGGACGCAGACCACCCCGTTTCCGCTCACCCCAGCCGCTCCCGGCGGACGCGAGGAGCTGAGGATAATTGTGCCTGGCCCGTCGTCGCGGTGAACCAGCGCCACGGGCTGTCCATCCCGGCCCAGGAAGTCTCCGAGGTCCACATTGAGCAGGGAAAGTTTGGCCGGATCGTACTTAATCTGCAAGGGAACAGCCGCGATATTCGTTCCCCCGTTCAGAACCACCGGAACCTGGAAGGTTGCGCCAACGGCCACTGGGCCGGATTGCGGAGTGAGCGTGAAGCTCACGGTTGCTGGTTGCGAAGGAGTGGCTGGCGGGTTGGTTGGGGTGGAGTTTCCATTGGTTTCCGCAGCCTGTTTCATCTGGGCCAGCGCAGCCGGAGCTGCGGCTGCTGCGCTCAGACCGGGAACCGTGCCCACGCTGGGCTGCGCACTGGCCGCCGGGCGCGCAGGGGTTGAGCCTGGATTCGAGACTGGTTTCGGTCCTGGAGTCGAGGTGGCGCCTTCGGCAGGTGCGTGGCGCAATGCGATTGACGCGCCAGCGCCGGTGTCGACGGTGCGCAGATTTACCTGCTCCAGGGACTGCGAACGGACGATATGCGGCACCACTACAAAGACAATCTCATCCTCGGTAATGGTGTGGTTCTTCGATCCAAAGAGATACTTGAGCCCCGGAATCGAGCTCACCCCCGGAACACCGCTCCAGCTTGTTGTGTCCGTCTTGTTCACCATGCCACTCATGATGCTGGCTTCGCCCTCGCGCAGACGGATGACTTGTTCACTGGTCTTCTGGATGATCACCGGTTCTGAAATACCGCTGATCGTCACAGGAGTTCCTTCAGAACTATCCTCGAGCTTGATCTTCAGTGTCACGTCGCGGTCAAAGTGGACGGTGGGCGTCATTTCGATGTTCACGCCCACGTCCTGGTACTGGAACTGCGTATTGACCAGTCCGCTGATCGAGGAGGTCGTGGTACCCGTCGAATAAGAACCGGTGGCGACCGGGATTTTCTCGCCGATCTTCATCGTCGCTTTCTGGCCGTCGGTACAGCGGATGCGCGGGTTGTCCAGAATTTTGGTATTGGCGTCGCTCAGCAGCAGGTTGAGCTGGGCCGAACCGACAGTCACGGCAAAATTCGAGGCCTTCAGGTGAGCCAGTTGATAAAGCGTCGGCGTTGAAGTTGTGGAAGAACTGCTCGAAGAAGAAGTGGTCGTGGAAGTCCCTTGCAATGCGACAGAGACGTCGCTAGGCCAAGAGAGGCCTAAGGTCTTCTGCCAGTTCTTACTCACCTCCAGAACAGAAATGTCCACCACCACCTCTGGACGTGCTTTATCCACATCGTTGATGATCTTTTGCGCCAACAGAAGCTCATCGGGTGTACCGCGCATCACGATGGCGTTCTGACTGGGTACGCCGTAGGCCTTGGCACTGGGCAGGACGCTGCGAATGGCGGTCTGCACGTCGTTCAAGTCGTTTTGCTGCCAGGCGTTGGATAGATAAAAGGTTTCAACTGCCTGCTCATCGAGTTGGGTGTGCCGGGCTTGAGTGTTGGCGGCGACAAAGATGGTGTTATCGGTGATTGGCCGCCAGAAGGTGGTGGAAATGGTGCCCACAATCCGCAGAGCGTCGAGCAATGAGACGTTGTTAAGGTCCACCTGAATGCGTTTGGAGACGTATTCAGGATCGAAGAGCACATTCACTCCGGCGGCTTTACCAACAGCCTGATACACGACCTTGGCGTCCTCCTGCATATGCATGGTGAGCGGCTCGTTGGAGACCGGACGGAGGGTGGCTGGGGCGCCCATCGATTCGAGATCTTCCTGCTTGCCTTCGGCTTGGGGAAGGCTGGTCTCGCTGACCGGCGTCACTTCGCCGTGTTTCTTTCGCACCTGGGCGATGGCCTGCTGCGCGGCCTCATTGCTGGAGTCAATCTCTGCGGCGTGCAAAAACTCCGCCAGCGCCCCTTGTTCGTTGCCGGCATCCATCAGTTTCTGGCCCTTGGTGACATGTACGGCCGAAGCTGTAATCCGCACGCGATAGAGGGCGGCCCGGTAACGCAGGTCCTTGGGGTCTTTCGTATAAGCTTTTTGGTAGTTATCGAAGGCGGCGTCGTAGTCCTCTCGCGTCTCGGCGATCTGGCCGCGCTTGAAGAAGGTGTTGGCCGACTCGGCGCGCAGCGAAACGCTGGATAGGCCGAAGACAGCCAGGACCGCAAAAAGCGCAATCCAGAAAGCGGCTCCAGAAAGACTGGATCTGAAGGCGGCCGGAGCTTGAACGCGGCTTTTCATCGAACTCCCCGGCGTCTTTGCCGGCCCGCATTGCTGATCGGGCTCTTGCGGGCAGCCTTGGCCACCCCAGACGCGCATCTTGACGCAATTCCCATGGGTAAAAATTTCCATCCTAATGATGCCTCATTTTAGCAAAGCTCCGCGCCGGAGCCGCTGAAACCCGTGCCGATGCTAGGATTAAGATTCAAGGAGGCTTCCGGATGGCTCGCCAAACCAGTCACGTGATTGTTCAGCCAACGGCTCCCGGCCCCCAGAAGCCGGCCCGGCCCCGCGACCCGGTGGCCAGCGGTGAGCGGGATGCCGCGCATAATCGCGTCGCCAGCCACAACTACTTTCTTCTGGAAAAGTTTGAAGCCGGCGTGGCTCTGCGCGGGACCGAAGTCAAGTCCATCCGCGAGGGCAAGGCCAACCTCAAAGACTCTTACGGCCTCATTCAGAATGGCGAAGCGTTTTTGCTCAATGTTCATATTGGTCCATACTCCCACGGCAACATCGCCAATCACGACGCCACGCGAACCCGCAAGCTGCTGCTGCATCGGGAGGAAGTTCGCAAGCTACTATCGAAGACGCAGATCAAGGGCCACACGCTCATCCCCACCCGGCTCTACTTTCGCAATGGGCGGGTAAAGTGCGAACTGGCCGTGGCCAAGGGCAAACAGGACTGGGACAAGCGCGAGACCGAACGCAGCCGCGAGGCCGACCGTGAAGCCCGCGCCGCCGTCAATGCCAGCAAAAACCGCAATGGGCGGTGACGACTAGGTTTGAGAAAGATAAACACCGAGGAAACGATGAAAACTCAACTTGGATTTGCTCTTCTTGCTGGAATCGAAACTGAACTACTGGCCGTCGCGGCGGTTGATACCCAAACCGGCAAAGGCCCCGACGCCAAGCCCCAGCCTGTGCTGCTGACTGCCGATGTTGCCGTCCAGGCAGCCGTGGCCACCGTGCTCGCCAGCGGTGAATTCAAGGCTGGCGCCAATGAGACGGTGCTTCTGCACGCACCGTCCGGACTCAAGGCCAAGCGCCTCTTGCTGGTCGGCCTGGGCAAGTCGGCCAAAGTCACGGCGAACTCCGTGCGCAATGCTGCTGGAACCGCCGTCCGCTTCACCAAGCCGCGCGGTATCCGCGAGTTGGTCTTTTCCCTGCCTGAAATCGATTCGAAAACATTGCCCCGCACGGCGAGTGTGCGTGCCGCCGTCGAGGGCGCGCTTGTGGGCGACTACGACTCTGACACCTATCGTAGCGACCGCACAGACCAAAGCGTGGAGTCTTTCACCCTGGCCGTGCCTGCGGGTGCTGACCAAGCCGCGCTGGAGGCCGCCTTCGCCGAGGGCGTCATTCTGGCCGATAGCCAGAACTTCGCCCGTGCGCTGGTCAACGAGCCGGGTAACAAGCTGACGCCCACCATCCTTGGCCAGCGTGCCGCGCAGATGGCCGCCGAAGTTGGCCTCGGTTGGGAGGTCCACTCCAGCGAAAAGCTGCATGAACTGAAGATGGGAGCCTTCTGGAGCGTCGCGCAAGGTTCCGCGGAGCCACCCGCGCTGATTGTGTTGCGTTATGAACCCGAAGGTATAAAGGACGGGCCAATTCTCGGCCTGGTCGGCAAAGGCATCACCTTCGATTCCGGCGGCATCTCCATCAAGCCGTCCAGCAATATGGACGAGATGAAGACCGATATGGCTGGTGGTGCGGCCATGCTCGGCGCCATGCGCGCCATCGCCCTGCTCAAGCCCAGGGTGCGTGTCCTTTGTATCGTCTGCGCGACGGAAAATATGCCTGACGGCAAGGCGCAAAAGCCCGGCGACGTGCAGACAGCGATGCCCATTACTCCAGACAAGCCCGGCAAGACCATTGAGATTATCAGCACTGACGCCGAAGGACGGCTGGTCTTGGCCGATGGATTGACCTATGCCCGCCAGTTGGGCGCAACCCACCTGATCGACGCTGCCACGCTGACTGGCGCCTGCGTCGTTGCTCTTGGGACGGTCAATGCTGGCGCCTTCTCGAACGATGACGCCACCTACGGCAAGTTCAACGCGGCGCTTGCTCTCT